>Ga0209431_10001303_pt1 | contig 20799 bp, 18 predicted proteins | sample RifCSP13_3_FD_184021 | JGI IMG/M metagenome (GOLD analysis project Ga0209431, IMG submission 184021) | Soil microbial communities from Rifle, Colorado - Rifle CSP2_sed 13_3 (SPAdes) (version 2) | ecosystem: Environmental > Terrestrial > Deep subsurface > Rock core/Sediment | place: Rifle...
TTATACCAGACAGCAACTCACGCTCGCCATAACTTAACATGCTACAATCCCCCTCCTTAGAGTTGTAACGCAAGCTGTCAGCTTGCGTTATCAAATCGATAGCTAACAGCTTGTGTTACGTCGCCTCCAAAAGGCCTCTAACTCACGTGCAGAAGCTCCGAGCGACTACAAAAACAGGGTCCCATAGTTATGAGATCACGGTGGGTCGAGGTACGCTTCGGAGACTGGGAGAGTTTCTGCGGAAGACCCTTGGGGAAAGGGCCCAGCGTGTTGCGGTAATCTCAAACCGTAAAGTTTTTTCCCTTCATGGCGCCGGAATAGCCGGCAATCTTAAGGCTCACAATCTCATTAGCTCACCTTGGTTGATGCCGGATGGCGAACGCTTCAAGTCACTCCAGACTGTTGCCAAAGCCGTGGATTTTCTTGCCACAACAGAAATAGAGCGGACTGATGCGGTTCTCGGCCTTGGTGGTGGAGTGGTTGGCGACCTCGCCGGTTTTGCCGCCGCCATCTATCTGCGTGGTATTCCTTTGTTTCAAGTGCCAACCACGCTTCTTGCACAGATTGACGCTTCAATTGGAGGCAAGACGGGGGTAAACCTCCCACAGGGGAAAAACCTGGTTGGGGCATTCCATCAACCGGCAGCAGTAATCATTGACTTGGAAACGCTTCGCACTCTGACGCCGCGTGAACTGACTGCGGGGTGGTGTGAAACGGTCAAACAGGCAGCCGTCGCCAATCGAGATTTGTTTGATCAAACGACTAAATTTCTGCGGCGCCTCAGCTCAAACGAGGCTTCAATGCTTTCTCCGGAACTGGAAAAGCTCATCGCCTCCCACTGCCGGTTTAAGGCCGCAATTGTTTCCCGCGACGAGCGCGAGAGTACGGATCGAATGGATCACCGGTCCAGGCGGATTCTGAATTTTGGACACACAATAGGCCACGCCATGGAGGCAGTAACGCGTTACCGCCGTTTTCGCCATGGTGAGGCCGTTGGGTACGGTGTGCTGGTTGCTGGTGAGCTTTCAAAAAATATAGGTTTGCTGGCCCCGACGGAGTTAGAATTACTGCGCGAGGCAATCCACCTGTGCGGCCAATTACCTAAAGCAGAGGATCTTGACGAAACGAAGATTATCGAGCTAGTGAAACGCGACAAGAAGACTGTTGGAGGCCGGGTTCAATGGGTACTCCTTGAACGACTGGGACGAGCGCGCATTGTTGACGGTAAAGAGATTACTCGGCAACTGCTTCGCACTTCATTACGTGCGGCTTTGCGATGAGAATAAATACTGGGTGAGGGACAACAACGATGAAGATGTCGAAAGTGGGTCAGCGAGGAGGTTCACGTCTCAACTTCGTAATCGTTATTGCCGTAATCGGTGCTATCGGTTACGTGTGCTATCAGTTTATCCCTGTCTTGTATAACGCATACCTTTTTAAAGACCTGATGCAACGGAATGTTGACGCGGCTGCGGCGCTGGGGAACCCTCCGAATTGGGTGGGTGACCAATTGACGAAGAGTGCATCCGAATACGGAGTTCCGGCAAATGCGGTAATAACTCCGGCGCAAAAGGATAATCGGGTCGAAGTTCACGTGCAATATACGAAGCCCGTCGAGTTTCCTGGCTACACCTACGACTACGAATTCGACCACACCGTAAAAAGCACCGCCTTCCTAACGATTAAATGACATTCGAGTTCGCATCGCCATCTTGCGTGCTCAAGCGTTGGTTGTCGGAGACCGATTCACCTATGGGGGAAAAAGCCTGAGATAGCGTGATTACAGATCGGACGACTGCATAAAAGTTGTCGACTTTGCCACACAACAAGCAGACGAAGGGAATTCACCGCTGCGGACAGATTAAAATGCATGAAGAATGTCTTTCACAGGGAATGTCCCTATTAGATAAATTCCCCAACTCGAGGACATGTACTCATGAAGAAGCTCATTCAACGATCCAAGTTCCATGCTGAATGGAACACTTTGCTTGCATATCTGATTCCCGCTATTGGAATCTCCATTGCTGGGTTAGTGCTATTTATCCGCTGGATCATGTGTTAGGGACCGCGGGACCGCGAGCCGATCTTCTACCATCACTTGAACCACTAGAGGAGAAAATCATGGCTAAGTGTTTTTGGACGGCTTTACTCGTGTTCGCAGTAACGTCTTCGGCAAGCGCGCAACGCACACCTAGCTACTTTCCGATGCAGTTAGGTCACAATGCATCTCTTTATCCGCTCTCCTATCTATTAAATCCCGGGCCTCCGAGAATTCCCACGACGAAGCGACTCCAGGGGTTTGGGGCTTTCTATTTTCAATTCTTAAAAATATCCAGGTCTCGTGCAGTTTTGGAGCTGTTTGATAAATCGGAGACGCCAGTCGCAACAGCGGAGCTAAAGCTGAATGAGGAACCTAAAGCCGCAAGCTTTGTGTACAGGATCTCTCCGACGAATGGTAAAGACGCTTGGATTATACTTAACACTGAAACGAAAAAGTCCAGTGTCCTCTTCCACGCTACCGCTTCAACTGGTTGGCACATGGGAGTCGTAATTAATTTTGACATTGAATGGGACCGAGCCTCCCTCATTGGCAATCCCAATGTCAGAACCATACGAACGTTTAGTAGTGGGAAGTGGCGGTCAGAGTCTCCTCGGGACTTTGCCGCTGCTCATTTGTGGTCGCAACAGCCGTCCTTGTTGCAATCCCGATGTTCAGTGTATTCGAATTGCTTACTTTCCTTTCTTCCTCTGTGACGGCGGAAAATTCTACTGCAACAGAGGCTGCCCTCAAGCCAAAGGAATGATCCGCCGCAAAAATGTTTTGATTTTCTTGACTTACCGCTGGGCGCCGTCGAGGAAGGCTTTCAGTTTGCGTGAACGGGAAGGATGACGCAGCTTGCGCAATGCCTTAGCTTCAATTTGGCGGATGCGCTCGCGAGTCACGGCGAAATGCTGTCCGACTTCCTCAAGAGTGTGTTCTGAACCGCTGGTTCCCAACCCAAAACGCATCTTGATAACCTTCTCTTCACGAGGTGTGAGTGTCGCCAGCACCTCATCGGTTATTTCACGCAGATTGGAAGCTACTACTGCATCGGCCGGATTAAGGATCGATTTGTCTTCGATGAAATCGCCAAGGTGAGAATCTTCCTCTTCCCCAATGGGAGTTTCCAGCGATATCGGTTCCTGCGCAATCTTCAGAACCTTGCGCACCTTGGAAACCGGGATGTCCATCTTCTTCGCAATCTCCTCGCTCGTGGGTTCACGACCCAGCTCCTGCACGAGCGCCCGAGAAGTTCGGATTAGCTTATTGATCGTTTCAATCATGTGCACCGGGATGCGAATGGTTCTCGCTTGATCTGCGATGGCCCGCGTAATCGCCTGACGTATCCACCAGGTGGCATAGGTCGAAAATTTGTACCCCCGACGCCATTCAAATTTGTCGACGGCCTTCATCAGACCGATGTTGCCTTCCTGAATGAGATCCAAAAACTGCAAGCCGCGATTCGTGTACTTCTTGGCAATAGAAACCACCAGACGCAGGTTGGCTTCCACCAATTCGCGTTTCGCCTGACCAGTCTGCTGTTCACCCGTAATAATTGACTGTAGCGCGCGTTTGATCTCTACGGGACCCACATTGTGATCCGCTTCGGTCTGTTGCAGTCGCTTTTTGGCCGTAGAGATCCGCCGCTTGTACTCCTTCTGATCATCCGGCTTGACCCGTTTTCGATTCAGCCTTTCAGTGAAGCTCTCAATCTCCCGCTCCGACTCGCGCACCTCTTTTTGAACTGCTCGGATTGCGTTAATCAAACGCTGGCGGGCCCGCTCGGTCATGTTGAGACGGCCAATCTCCTGAGCAATCTCCAGACGGATGCGTGCGACTTTGCGGCGCAGACGCATCACCTTTTTACTCTTCTTGCCGCGCGTGATCTTCTGTTCCGCACGAAGCTTCTCCCATTCCTTCAACCCCTGCTTGAACAATTTGCGAATGTTCTGAATGCCCTCAATTGTCCAGGCCCGATATTCCTCCGCCTTGTCTTCGTCGCCGGTCAGTTCTGCCTGCTCTGAAAAGTTGACGATTTCGCGGATATTCAGGTTGCCCGCCTCCAGTTCTTCGCCAATGCGCAAAAGCTCTTTTACTGCGATGGGGGAGCGGGCAATCGCTTTCTGCGTTTTGAGCTGTCCACGCTCAATTCTTTTCGCAATGGCAACTTCACCTTCGCGGGTTAACAACGGCACAACGCCCATCTCGCGCAGGTACAGCCGCACCGGGTCATTCGTCTTTTCCAACGCCCCGGCAGAGAGGTCGAGCTCAATGTCTTCGTCCAGTGTTTCGTCTTCGTCGTCTGTGACGACGGCAGCAGCCTGCGCCAGCAGTTGCTCATCGGAGTCCGCCACTGGAATATTCGAACTATCCAGTTTTTGAAGCACATCCTCGATGTCATCGGGGGAAACCACGTTATCCGGCAATTCGCGATTCAAGTCGTCGAATGTCAGGTACTTCTTGTCGCCACCCAATTCGAGAAGGCGCTCCATGACGTCATCACGATCTTTGTCTTCGATACTCACTTTCTAATCCGCTCCAAATAAAATCAGGAGTGCATTGCTTCTGCTTTAGGTAAGAGAGCGGCTCGACGGCGTGTTAAATCCAGTTGCTCGAGCGATAGCTTGTCACGCCGTTCCAAGTCTCCACTTTGTTCTGCCTGAGCAAGTTCTGCGCTCACTTCCCGGATCCGGCGATCCACTGTCACCAGTCGCAAGGCGTCGATGCACCTTTCAGCAGCAAGCTGCCTTTCGCTTTCCAAATACTGTTCGGGCTCGCTCATCAAAAGCGCCGGCAGAAGCTCGGCCGCCACTGCATCTCCTTCGACTTTCTGGCTGAGAGTTTCGAAGTCGGGAACCAAACGAGCATGTTCTATCTCAATTAATGCGCGAAAAAGTCCGGCAGTCGACAAATTTTCGTAGTCTGCATTGTTCAGTTTTGCGAGAACAGATTGGCGAAGGTCCGCGTCGGCAAAAAGCAATTCCAGAAGCTGTCTCTCCGCCATAGTGGGCCGCAGTTCTCTGCTTCGCGAAATCTTCTGAGCAATCGCTGGAACCGCGTTCGCTCCCGCTCTGACGGCCTGCCAGAGTTCCCGTTTAAGCGCCGCATCCTCAATGCGCAGCGCATCCATGGCGATATCAAAATACTCTCTCTTCTGCAACCGGCTGCGAACGGCACGCACAAACGGAAGCACTTCCTCAACTGCCTCGGCTTTGTCGGTGGGGCGATGAAGATTGCGATCCCGTACAGCCTGATCGATCACGAATTGTATGTGGGGTTGTGCCTCGGCGCGCCGCCGCTGGTATTCACTGGGTCCGAATTTTCTGATGAACTCATCCGGATCTGCGTTGTCCGGAAGGGTCAGGACCTTAATCTCAAGATCTTCTGTGAGAAGGATTTCAACTGCGCGCTTCGCAGCCTGCACACCCGCGCGGTCACCATCATAATTGACCAGGACCTTACGCGCAAATCTACCTAACAGCTTCACTTGTTCGGGCGTTAAAGCGGTTCCCAGGCTGGACACCATGTTCCGAATGCCGTACTGGTAGGGAATAATCAGATCCAGATAACCTTCAACCAGAATAGTAAAGCCCTGGCGCCGGATTTCGTCTCGCGTGAGGTTGAGACCATAGAGATTTCGACCCTTGATGTAGGCTGCGGTCTCCGGTGAATTGATGTACTTAGCGCCTTCCTCAGCCCGCAACGTTCGTCCCCCAAAAGCAATTACACGACCCCGCGTGTCCATCACGGGAAAAATGAGCCGACCGCGAAAGCGATCATAAGAACCGCCTTCCTCTTTCTTTACCACCAGGCCACTTCGTTCTATTTGTAGCAGCGTAGCGCCTTGTTGCTTCAGATAGGAAGAAAGAGCGTCCCAACGATCAGGCGCATAACCCAGACGAAAGGTTTTGCATGTTTCGTTCGTGATCTCGCGGCGGGCGAGATATTCACGTACCAGGTCAACTTCAGCGCCGCTTTGCTCGAGTTGCTGTTCCCACCAAATGAGCGCCCACTCGTTGAGTTGAATAACGTCCTCAGATTCAGCACGTCTTGTTTCGAAACCCGTATCATCAACTAACTTCGGCAGCGGCACGCCACTCTTTTCAGCAACGATCCTGATGGCTTCGGGAAAAGAAACTCGCTCCATCTCCATCACGAAGTTGAAGACCGTACCACCTTTGTTACAACCAAAACAGTGAAAGAACTCCTTCGTAGGGCTTACGGAGAATGAGGGCGTCTTTTCCTTGTGAAATGGGCAACAGGCCATCCAGTTTGTGCCCTTCTTCTTAAGCGGCACGTAATCCTGGATCACGCGCACAATGTCTGCCTGCCGGCGGAGGTCGTCGATGAAAGTTTGGGGGTACCGCACTTTAGAATTATTGCTGCAACTGAACAATGGTGGCGCCAGCTCCACCCCGCTCGGGCGGCGCCGGCGAAAACCGTTCAACGTGAGGATGATCCTTTAACAAACCACCAATAGCACGTCGCAGGGCTCCAGTGCCATGGCCGTGAACAATTCGCACCTCACCGAGATTTGCCAGCGTAGCCTGATCCAGAAATTTGTCCACAGCATCAACAGCTTCGTCTGTCGTTCTGCCAATGACGTTCAACTCAGAAGGCACGTTTTCTTCCGCTACGTTCAACTGCATTTTCGTTCTCGCTCGGCTTTCTGCACTAACAAAACGGCCTTCTCTTTTCGCCGATTCAATAGCTTCAACGAGCTCGAGTTGCGCCAGCTTCTCTCTGAAATGAAGCGACTTGGCGCGAACCTCTGCTTCGTCGCCCCTGATCTGCTCCACAATGCCAACTAATCCCAACGTACGCAACCTGACACGATCGCCAACAACAATATCGCGCGGCTCCGCAGTTACATAATTCTCTGCTGCCGGTAGCTCTCTCATAGCAGATCGATTCTCCGCCTGGGCGGTTTTTCCAACGGCCTGGCCGTTGCGCAGGACCCTTATCCCTCTTGCAGGGCGAGCTTCCGGCACCCCGCCGCGAGAGGCACTCACTGCGCGCGCCGCCTCGCGCTTCAATTCCGCCGCCCGCTTCTGTACCTCGCGCTCCACCTTTAAACGCTCGGCGCGGTCCTGAATCCCGGCCACCAGTTCTTTGGCCCGGTTCTCAAAAGTCGCAACACTCTTTTGCAAAAGATGCTCGAATTCCTTTTGCCTTTGCTGCTCACGTTCATTTGCTCGCCTGTCCAGCTTTGAAAATTTTTCGGCAACGGCGGCGCGTTCTTCTTCCAAAGCCTGACGCAACGCTGTGACCTCGTCTGCTTCTCGCTTGACTCGCTGTAAGTATTCCATTGCCTGGCGGGCTGAGGCGCTAACTCGACTTGCTGCTGCGGCCACTATCTCATCATCAATGCCAAAACGACGCGCAATCTCCAACCCGGATGAAGCTCCAGCGATGCCGATAATCAAACGATAGGTCGGCCTGAGCGTCTTTTCGTCAAACTCGACACTGGCATTGACGACACCTTCCTCACTCGCCGCATACATCTTCAACCCGCTGTAATGTGTAGTTGCCATGACATGGGCGCCGCAAACCTTACGGAAGTGGTCCACAACCGCGACACCAAGCGCCGAACCTTCCTCAGGATCGGTACCTGTCCCCACTTCGTCTAATAGTACCAGCGCTGGGCGGCGACACATTTTCAGCATCTCCGAGATGTTTGCCAGGTGGGACGTGAAGGTGGAGAGATTGGCGGCCAGCGATTGATGATCGCCAATGTCTGCCAGCACCAGTGAATAGAAGGGCACCGTTGCCCGTCGCGCGGGCACAGGCAATCCTGAAAGCGCCATTAAGGAGAGCAACCCGGAGGTTTTGAGCACCACGGTTTTGCCGCCGGCGTTTGCTCCCGAGATGACTATCGTGTCTTCGTCATCGTCCAGGGAGAATGAAACTGGGACCACGGAAACTGAAGTCCCACGCAGGTTCTCTTCGAGCAGTGGATGCCGGGCTTCAATTAGCTCCAACATGCCGCTTCCAATCTGCGGGATTACACAGTTGAATTTCTCGTGGAAGATAGCTTTTGCATTAATGAGATCAAGTTCCGTAACTACCTGGACGGCTGTTTCAATTGCTGGCAACTGAGAACGCAATTGCGCTGTAAGGTCTAAAAGGATCCGGCCGATCTCTTGTTGTTCGCTCTCCCGCAAACCTTGTAGTTCATTATTCGCCTCGATCGTGGTTAATGGCTCAATGAAGACTGTGGCCCCTGAAGAGGAGAAGCCATGCGCCACGCCTTGCACGCGGCCGCGATGGTCCGCGCGTACTGGAATTACGTAGCGGTCATTGCGGAGCGTGACTAACTCGTCCTGAATCGCGCCTTCCGACGCTCGCATCAACTTTTCCAGGGAGCGCTCAATATTCGAACGCAATCGCGCAATCTCGTGGCGAATTCGTGCCAACTCTGGACTGGCGCGATCATCGAGTTCTCCACCTGGAAGAATCTTGTTGGTGATTCGAGCCAGCACGCTGTGCAGGTCTCGCGGCAGGTCAGCAACAATTCTCCATAGCACCGGGGCTAATTCGCGTTCCGCCATGATCGACGCACGCGCTTCCAGCGCTTGGCCACAAAGGCGTGCTATCTCGAGAAGATCCGGCGCGTCGAGGGACGCGCCTTCCATGCGAAGCCGTACAATCGCCGGAGCCGGGTCTATCATGCCGGTGAATGACCAGTTCACGCCCCGACGCTTCACCAGCACCAACTCGCCGACAGCAGCCAGCGACCGCTGCAACTCCTCGAGATCCTCAATCGGCGACACCAAGTCAGTTTGTGCCTGTCCCATTGGTGTCTGAGCGCCGCGACGTACCAACGCGCGAAGCTGATCGAATTCGAGAACTGTGAAAGATTGTGGCTGCATGGACTAAATCAGATTAGAGTTGGCGGCGGCGGCGTTCACGACCCTGAATGGATAAAGCAAAGAGCTGTGTTACGTCAATCAGGTAGGTTTGCTCGGAATCATGAACAAGGGTGCCCATTACTGCATTGCTGGTGTTCTCAGGTTTCTGAATATCCTCTAAATTGAACTTGAGTTGGGCTTCGATGCTTCCAACGGCGAGAGCCAATTGTTCATCACCTCGCAGCGCGACGATGTGAGCAGGCGAAGACTTTTGCTCTTCTTTAAACAACACGAGCGGGTCAATCACTGTGAGCATACGGCCTTGAACGGAAGCAACGCCCAGAATTGCCGGCGGCGCGTTGGGAAGCGGCACCGGATCCATCCATTCTGTGATGGCCGCTATCTCGTCCGCGATCACCGCCAGGCGTAGCGAACCCGCGCGAAGCAGCTGTAGCTTGCGAACACTCTCCTCGCCATTGCTCGATTCCTTGCTCATACTGCGTCAAGACGTATCTTCAACTATGCCTGCATTCTAACGTAGAATGTGTAAGTTTCAACTCATCACACCCGACTCATTATCGGGTACTTGTGAGTAATAGTGTGCTCGCGGTCTGAATGAAAGGGGTCCTGATGGATGATCGGGATGATTTTGATCGTTATCGCGCAGCAATGAATGAGAAGTTGCTGGGCAGCAACCATCTTGGTATTAAGCGTTTCTTCGCTCTCGACACGCAAGCGTATGAGGACGGGGCCCTGGACAGGCGCACCAAAGAATTGCTGGGTTTGGTGGCCTCTGTTGTGCTGCGGTGTGACGATTGCGTCACCTACCATATCAAGCAATGTGTCAGTCTTGGCGTGAACAGGTCAGAGTTTCTCGACGCTTTTAATGTTGCGTTGGTAGTGGGCGGCTCGATAACCATTCCCCATCTTCGCCGCGCAATAGATCGACTGGATCAGATTCTGGAGAATGAGTCGGACGTCTCAGGAGCAGAACAGCACCGGCATGAGTAAGCAACGTTCTTCTGGAATTCATCAAGCAAGATTTCGAAGCCTTGCACTGTCGTTCCTTATTGTGCCAGCCCTCGGCGGAACAGTTTCTCTAAATGCAAGGGTAAGAAGTCAGTACCACCACGCGGTAGCGGGTGGGTCTGTGTTCATTGGAGGCGACCTTGGTAACGGAGAGACCCACCCGCTACCGCGTGGTGGTACTGACTTCTTGCCCCCCACGTTTTCGCTCAGTCTCGGTCGCGGGTCAGCCAATCATGCGCAGCCCGACAACGGGTCGGTCAGGTCAAAACCACCGCGCGGTAGTTGGTGGGTCAATCATACGAAAGGTAAGGTTATGTCCCAGGAACGTGCTCGCGTCCGTGCGCCAGAGCTCACAGGAGGCCGAGGTTGGCTGAACACGGACAAGCCGCTTTCGCTTGCTGCCCTGAAAGGCAAGATCGTGCTGCTGGATTTTTGGACCTACGGCTGCATCAACTGTATCCATATCATCCCTGATCTCAAGAAGCTCGAAGCGAAGTACGCAAACGAGCTCGTCGTCATTGGCGTGCATTCGGCAAAGTTTGCCAATGAGAAAGAGACTGAGAATATCCGCCGGATAATACTCCGCTACGAGATCGAACATCCCATCTACAACGACGCTGATTTCGTGGTTTGGCGAAGCTACGGTGTGCGTGCCTGGCCAACACAAGTCTTGATCGACCCGGCCGGCTATGTCATTGGCGCTGTTTCAGGTGAAGCAAACTACGACTTGATTGATCAGGTTATTGCCAAGGCCGCTGATGATTTTCGCAAACGCGGTGAACTAAAAGAAGAACCTTTGAAACTCACGCTGGAGCGCGCAAAAGTGGCCGACCTGCCGCTGGCATTTCCCGGAAAAGTGCTCGCCGACGCCAAGGGCAATCGCCTGTTCATCGCCGATTCAAATCATAATCGTCTGGTGATAACGCGGCTTGACGGCACATTGCTCGAAACCATTGGCACGGGAGCTCCCGGGGCAGCGGATGGACCATTTGAAAAGGCCACCTTTTATCGCCCGCAGGGCATGGCACTCGAGGCGGACAAGCTTTATGTAGCCGACACGGAGAACCATTTGATACGTCTGCTAGACCTGAAGAGGCGCACAGTCCAAACCTTTGCCGGCACAGGGAAACAATCGCACGACTATTTTCAAACTGGTCCGGCACAGAGCATTGGATTGAATTCGCCCTGGGACCTCGAACTTGTGGGACGCATACTCTACATTGCCATGGCCGGTCCGCATCAGATCTGGAAGCTCGATCTTGATAAGCAAGAGATCTCAACTTTTGCCGGCTCAGGTCGCGAAGCACGCATGGATGGACCAGTCTTAGAGGCCGGCTTTGCTCAGCCTTCCGGTATTACCTCGGACGGGCATAGTCTCTTCATCGCCGATAGTGAATCGAACATTATTAGAGCCATAGATCTCGCTAGCGGCGTCGTGAAAACGCTGGTAGGCGGCGATCTGTTTGAGTTTGGGGACACGGACGGCGAAGGCGATGATGTGCGGCTACAGCACCCTCTAGGAGTCTTTGCTCTGGATGGCAGAGTGTTCATCGCCGACACTTACAACCACAAAATTAAAGAGTTGCATGCTGCGAAAGCTAAAGTTAGGACTTTTCAAGGTGCCGGGAAGCCCGGGCAGGTTGATGGCCTGGCGGCCTCGTTCTATGAACCCGGCGGGCTGAGCATTGCCAATGACAAAATTTATGTCGCCGATACCAACAACCATGCCGTGAGAGTGGTCGATCTGAAAACCAGAGAGACCTCAACGCTTCGCATTAAGGATTTGCAGGCTCCCAGCGTCATTCAGTACGACGCTGTTGCTATCGATGACCCGAATGCAGAGAAAGTAATAACTTCCGTGCAGCGTGCACGTGCGGGCAGTGATGGATTCGTTGTTGTGAATGTCGCTCTGCCCTCCGGATATCATCTCAATCCGGCAGCTCCACAGCGTTACCGGCTCTCTATTGAATCCGGACACCAACAACTCGCTTTGCAACCAGATCCTCAGTCCGGAGCCGCAGCAAACGCCAAGGTTGTTTCGCACTCTGGCAAAGATCTCCAGCTCCCTCTGCGCATTCCGTTCCGGACTTTGACGCCCGGCAAAGCAGAACTGCGCGTGCAGCTCACTCTGTTCTACTGCCGCGAAGACAACACCGGCACCTGCCGTATTAAAACACTGATCTGGCAGGCGCCCGTGGAAGTCTCTTCTGATTCAAGCGCACCAACTGAAATCCGCCTGCAAGGAAACATCACGCTGTAGGGGCGGGCACTCTTTAGAAACCATCGGGCTATTGCGTGAAAACGATCGATGACCAGGGCTGAGCGACCAACTGAAAGTTCGCCGGTATGCTCAATACGGCGGCGAGGAGCAAGCTAGATTCCTTACGGCTGTGCCGCCCGATGTCATTTTGCCTCCTATTTATTCCCCCTCTGGCAGGCGAGGAGCAAGCTAGATTCCTTACGGCTGTGCCGCCCGATGTGCGGCGGTGGCTTGCCTCGCCGGAACGCGTTTGATTGATTATGGGCTGTGCCCCATGACTGTCTCGAGCACAGGTTCAATCGAAGAACTTGGGCGCAACCAATTGAGGGCACAGCCCAACCTCATTGAGGCGCGTTCCGGCGAGGCAAGCCACCGCCGCACATCGGGCGGCACAGCCGTAGCAAAGCGCAATGGTTTCCATTTAACATCTGCCACGTTCGCGCTAGCTGGTGAACTCAGTGGCCGCGCCTTCGCCGTTCTAGGCTGCGATTGCGAAATAGGGCGGGAAACGGAGTGCCGTCCCTGAACATAAGGCGGCTTGCTCCTCTCTCAGCCGACGAGTAATATCGTGCTCCCCCTAAATCCAATGAAGAGGAGTCACCGCTCGTGGCTGATAAACCATTTCTGACCGACATTAAAACGTTGCGCGAACGCGCTCGCACTCATATCGAGAAGGGCGCGGTAACGGCAGGCTATAGTGCTGATCGCGAGACCGTGATTAAGCTCTTGAACGAGGCGCTCGCCACCGAGATAGTTTGCGTGCTTCGATACAGGCGCCATTACTTTATGGCCACCGGCATCAATGCCGAAAGCGTGGCAGCTGAGTTTCTGCAACATGCCAATGACGAACAAGGTCACGCCGACCAGATTGCCGCGCGGATTGTGCAACTGGGAGGTGAGCCAAACTTCAATCCGGACGGTCTCTTGATGAGGAGTCATGCTGAGTATGTTGAAGGCGACACACTCAACGACATGATCAAGGAAGATCTGGTTGCCGAACGCATCGCCATCGACAGTTACCGGGAGATGATAAGCTACTTTGGCAATGACGATCCGACAACTCGCCGGCTGATGGAAGAGATCCTGGCCGTCGAAGAGGAACACGCCGATGATCTGGTCAACCTGCTCGAGAAGATGGGCTCTTGAGAAGGAACCGCGGTCGGCTTCGCTAAATCGTAAAAACTTTTGGGGCGTGATGCTTGAACAAGCGTCACGCTCGTTGGTGTAGATACTTGCCCGAAACTCAGCCAAACCCGCCCAACCAGGGACGGCCCAGCATGTGCCGTAATTGTCGCGCAATCATCGGCGCTGGTGAAGACCACTGTGCTGTTTGTGGTGCCGTTGCTCAGGGAAATAACTCGCCGGAAATCGCCCATCACGCAGCCGACCGCGAGACGCTCCGCTTTGCCCGGGCAATCCTGGGCCGTCCTTACAAATTCACAATCATCCTCCTGATCGCAAACTTTCTGATTTTTCTCCTGATGTGGCAGTCCAGTGGCCTGCACTCGCACATCGTCGATGTCTTTTCGCCCCAAGTGTTGCTGGCCTACGGAGCAAAGCAGAATTTTTTGATTCGTGTCTCTCATCAATGGTGGCGTTTTGTGACACCGATGTTCGTTCATGTGAACATTCTGCATTTGATGGTGAACATGTATAGCTTGTGGGTTGTTGGCCCATACGTTGAAAAGCTATATGGCTCCGCTAAGTTTGTCGTTTTTTGGGTATTGACTGGCATTGCAGCTGTTTTTGCCAGCTACCTTACCGTCGGGACGCCCAGTCCGCGACTGGGTCCACTGGGAAAATTCCTGTTTAGACCCGAGGACGTTCCATCGGCGGGAGCTTCCGGCGCACTCTTCGGCCTGGTAGGAGTGTTGTTCATTTTTGGCATCAAGTTTCGTCACGAATTGCCGGAAGGGTTTAAACGCGCCTTTGGAACCGGAATGCTGCCGATCATTCTTATTAACTTGTTCATCGGGTACCTTGGTCGCGGGTTTATTGACAATGCCGCTCATCTGGGTGGACTAGTATCGGGCGCGGCTCTGGCGCTGGTGGTGGGGTATCGCAGACCGGGGGCCAAAGCCGGGATGGCATTTTTCTGGTACGTCCTGCAGGTTGCTGCCATCGCCCTGGTGGCAATCAGTTTTTTCAAAGTCGTCCAACATTTTCCTCATCCTCTTGCGGCGCCTGTTAATCAGGCTGAGCCACTCCGCGAAGAGAATGTGGAGTTCTTAAACTTCGCGCAGGCGATGAACAAAGCTCAGGAGGTTTTTTATAGTGTGGTTGCCAGGAAAGACGCCAGCGAGATAGACGGGGCGTTGAAGGCGCTCGAGTCGGCACCCTCGCTAAATGCTAATGCTGATGAGCTGCGCGAGAGTCTCAAACCGCTTCTGATTAAGGCAAAGAAGTTGAATGATGATCGGGCGGCGGCCGATGAGCGTGCGGGGAAAGAATTGCGGCAGCGTGAGCACGAATTGATTAAGGAATTCGGCGCCTGGTCGCAAAAGTACAATGAGTGGCTGAAAACCGAAGGAAAGAACTATGCGGGACTCCAGGAAGTATCGGGTTCACCGAGTCCCTGAGCCACGGTTTGTCCGCAGATTGCCCAGATTAACCTACCGAGAAGAGAGGAGACGAGATGGAGATAAGAAAAGTGGCCGTGCTTGGCTGCGGGCTGATGGGGTCAGGCATCGCTCAGGTGACCGCGACTGCTGGATTTGAAACTGTGGTACGAGAAGTCTCTGACGACTTAATTAGCACAGGCTTCGCAGGCATCGAAAGGTCGCTGGCGAAATTTGCCGAAAAAGGAACGATTAGCGTTGAACAGCAGCAACAGACTCGCGCTCGTTTGTCCGGCACTACATCTTTCGAGAGCCTGGCAAATTGTGACATCGTGATCGAAGCCATAATCGAGAATCTCGATGAAAAGCGGAAGACTTTTGCTGAGCTCGATCGCATTTGTAAACCTCAGGCAATTTTTGCCTCCAATACCTCCTCATTATCTATTACCGAAATCATGACTGCGGTCTCTGCCGAACGTCAAAGGCGATTCGTCGGCCTGCACTTTTTCAATCCTGTACCACTTATGAAGCTTGTTGAAGTAGTAAAAACCATTCTTACCGATGAAGCTGTATACGAGCAGGCAGTCGAATTCGGCAAGAGGCTAGGCAAGGTGCCGGCACGCGCCGGCGACACAACAGGATTCATTGTGAACCGTCTGCTCGTGCCCTACATGCTCGATGCGATTCGGGCATTGGAGGAAGGCGTGGGGTCGATTGTTGACATTGATAACGCAATGAAGCTCGGTTGTGGCTACCCCATGGGGCCGTTCACGTTGGGGGACTTCGTAGGGCTCGATACTACCTACTACATTGCCGAGATTATGTTCAACGAATTCCGCGAGAAACGGTTCGCGCCTCCACCCTTATTGAAGCGTATGGTTCTCGCGGGACTCTATGGTCGCAAGTCGGGTCGTGGATTTTATGATTATACTAAGGACGCCAAGAACCCGGTTCCCATGAACCTCCTCTAACGTCTGCGGCCTCGTATTCGATACTCAACCGCACTGCCGTTAAGCCGGGTGTAAACTGAGTTGACATTAATTGCAACAGCGCCTCCACTGGCGCCCAATCAATCAGAATTCTTGTGAGCACAAACTGAAGTAACTTGCTATACTGCAAGAGTTTTCGCATCATGCTGCATGAGGGAGTATGAAAGCCTCTTGCAACCATTAGTCTATGAAGGTCGTCTCAATGCCGCAGGGTTTCGCTTTGCAGTAGTGGCGAGCCGTTGGAACGACTTTATCAGCTCCCGGCTACTAGAGGGGGCGCTTGACGCTCTCGAGCGGCTGGGCGCTGAAGAAAAAGCCGTCAGCGTTTATAGAGTGCCGGGGTCGTTCGAGATACCGCTGATCGCTCTCAAGCTGGCGCAGTCGCTCAGATTTGATGCGGTCATTTGCCTGGGCACGATAATTCGTGGGCAGACACCGCACTTTGAGTACATTGCCAATGAGGTAACGCGCGGGATTGCCCAGGCTGGTATGCAAACTGGCGTGCCAGTGATTTTCGGCATAATAACGGCAGACTCGCTTGACCAGGCAATTGATCGCGCCGGCGTCAAGTTGGGCAACAAGGGTTTTGAAGCAGCTACGTCGGCTGTTGAGTTAGTTAATCTTTATAAGGAATCTTTTAAGCAGTGAAGGTAACCAGTGATAAGGATGAAATTCCCTCTCACTTGTCACCCCTCGAGCGGTAATTGATATGGGTTCGCGACGTAAGGCCCGTGAGTGCGCCTTGCAAATGCTCTTTGCTGCTGATATCGCCGAAACACCCTCGGCCGAAGTGGTGCGGAGTTACTGGGCTGAGCTTGGCGAAATAGATCTTGAACAGTCTGCTCGCGATTTCGCAACACGCCTGGCCAGCGGAACGCTTGCCCACCTTGAAACACTCGATGAACGGATCCGCTCACGCGCGGAGCACTGGCGTATTTCGCGCATGGCGATCGTTGACCGTAACATCCTGCGTCTGGCTGTATACGAGTTTCTTTACGAACCCACGCCACGAACGGTAGCCATCAACGAAGCGCTTGAGATCGCGCGCCGCTTCTCGACTTATGAAGCGACGCAGTTTATTAACGGCATTTTGGATGCTATCAAGCGCGATCTTGATGAGCAGCTGCCGCAAACGCATGTCGAGGCGGAAGAATCCGAATACTCCTCTGACGATGAGTCATCAAAACCTTCAGAGGAGATAGAAAGTCCATAGCTGAGACAATACTCCCGGCAAGTATTCTATTCCCTAACCACCCAGTTTCCCATTACTATTCCGCTGTGGAAAGATCGCGTCAAGAGTATCTTGCAGAGACCATAGACGTCGTCGAGCAGATCTTTCTCGATCTGGAGAACCTTCGTGAGCATCCTCAAAAAGATGGGCAACAACGCGAACTGCTCGACTCCATTTTTCGGCGCGTCCACAACGTAAAGGGCTCGGCAGCTTCCTTTGGCTTACCCGGTCTGGGAGAAATTGCCCATGAATTTGAGAATTTACTCACCGGCATGCGCTCAGGACGCACCGCATTGACCGCTACCGTCTTTAATGCGTGTGAAGACGCTACTGCCGCACTGGCCGACAGCCTCCGTCTGGCAGCTTCGGGGGTGATTGAGCCTTCGCGGCGAACGCTATTCGAGGCGATGCGACATGCCGGGCAAAACGATGGTTCAACCGTGCCGCCGGACGTTGAAGCTATCTTTGCTGCATTGCCGGCCGACCTGTGGCAATGCCTTGGCGCAGAGGAGAAGGAACGTCTGGGCCAACAGGTGGAGCAGGGTGCGCACATCTTCATTGTCGAAACGAAATTCAATGTAGCCGACTTCGATCAACAGTACTACAACCTAAAGGAGAAGCTGGCTGCACACGGAGATGTAGTTTCAACCTCGCCCACGGTTGTCACCGATCGTCCGGACCAGATCAACTTTCGCACTCTTTTTGCGACGCAAGGCGATATCTCTGATCTTCAGAAAGAGTTGCAGGATTTTCCCGGCGTCAAGCTGAATGAGTTGGCTAATGCTCAAGTTCAGCATGCTCCGGATCTCCAACGCAGTGAGCTCTCACCACTCTTTTCGCTGGCAAACTTTGTCCGCACTAATCTCGAGCAGCTCGACCACCTCATCTCATCTGCACACCAGCTCCTTCGAACCACGAGTGACACGCTTTCTTCGGCGCTGACAAAAACTGCTGATAGCCAGGAGCAACAGCAGCTTAAATTGCAAGCAGAACAATTCAGGCAATCTTTTCTGGCGCTGGAAGAAGAGATCATTAACTTAAGAATGACAACTATCGGACCCTTTCTTAAACGTGCGGAACGAGCAGGCCGAGCGGCTGCCCGAGCCGCCGGAAAGCAGGTCGACATCCAGTCGAAAGGAGTTGACATTCGCGCGGATAAGCTGCTATGCGAGGCCGTTGCAGATGCAGTCGTGCATCTCGTTCGCAATGCTGTAGACCATGGAATCGAAACTCCTACTGAGCGTTTGCGGGCAGGAAAAGAAGCAGAAGGACGTGTGCGAATCGAAGCATTTAAGGCGGGCGGTCGCACTTGTATCCGTGTAACCGATGACGGTTGCGGGATCGATCCGCAAGTGATCTCCCGCGCGGCGGCGGAGTTGGGCTTAATTGACGAAGGCGAGAGTCTGAACCTCGAAAGAAGTTTGCGCTTGATATTCCGGCCTGGCTTTTCGACTCTGGCAACGGCTTCAACCATTTCGGGCAGGGGGGTTGGCCTCGACGTAGTTGAAACCGCTGTGGAGCAAGCGGGTGGTGAAGTTCGAGTTTCCAGCGAACCCGGCCGCGGGGCGCGTTTTGAGATTCACCTGCCGGTCACTTTTGGCCTCTTGAGGGCTAGACTGATTTCCTCGGCAGGTAACCGTTACTGCATAGATGCTGAGCAAGCAGTGAGCATTCGTAGAATGGATGCCGCGGAAATCGCAGAGAGGGCCGAGGGGATGGAATTGGAATTGGAGCATTTGCCGATCCTGCGCTTGCGCCAGCTTTTGGGCCAAGACCCGCAAGAACCTCCAGAGAATGCTTTTGATGTATTGATCTGTGAGATTCCGGATCAAGTTGCGATGGCCGACGCTGGAACCCGCCGGCGTGTTGGTCTGATCGTCGATTCAACGGAAGGCGTGGAGGAGATTCTGGTGCGCCATCTCGGGCGTCATGCGGGGCGTTGGCAGGGTGTCGCCGGCGCGACTGAGCTACGCGATGGAAGAGTCGCCCTGGTTCTTGACCTTCCGGTTCTCATCAAGCGAACAGCAAAGTCGCCGGTTCCTGGCGCCATACTATTGGAGACGGCTTAATGATCTTCCCAAAGGCTGCACTCAAAGCACTCCTGTTTTTGAACGTCGTCCTCCTGGGCGCAGGCGCCGTAGGGGCGCAGGACAGCGAATCGACCAGCCGCGCGTATCCAAAAACAATTCGTGGATACAAAGTTGAGCAGGCCACTGTCGAAGTGCGGAATTCAAAGTCCGACGGCTCATCAGCCGGCCTAATAACTTTTGGCGAGGCACGAGTTGTGCGGATCACACCGCTTGGCGTCACGTTGGAGCTACCGATTGTAGTGTCGCCGGTGAAGCAGAAGGGACGGGTCGACTTCCTGTCCTTTGAGGACATGTCGATCAACGACACCGCAGTTGAAGTTGACGACTATTACAGCTCATTTGAATTGCCAAATGATCGCCCACTGGTTCTCCAAAGACCTCTGGTGGTCTTTGTGGGAATGCCGAGTGCCCTGGTTGGCGCTGTGATGGATTGGGCATCCCCACGCGAAATGTGGCCCGTAAACGGCGTCGTCTATGTTTTCGGCCAGTTCAAGAAATTGATTTTCAAACCGAAACGGGTTGTACCTGTCGAACTTAACCTCCAGATGCGTAATCCGTTACGGGCCACTCCCTAGTGCAGCGTCTCGAAAATGGATTTGCAGTAACAAACATGCTCACTTCTCTCGGGCCCACAAAGCTTCTGGTTTCGTGTTTGTTCGTGTGGTTTAGTGGAGTCAAAAGAGGTTTCGTGATTGCTTGGGTGGCTTAGTGGATCGTAATCCCGCACAAAGAAGATCCACGAAATCGCGCGAAAAGACACGAACAGAGTCACTAAAGTCGATCGAGATGGGACTCCATCGCTAAGGAGTAGTCATCATTTGATTTCCGGCGGCCGGAATGGGACTGCCATATTTGAGTTGGATAGTCTTTGCCTTTCCAAATCTGTACAAAGTTACAACGAACATGTTGTCGTATTCCGTCTCCGGGATGACCGGATAATCACCGCCACCCAGACCGGCGACAATGGCCGGAACGGTGTTGTTATGTCCCACTACCAGGATCGACCTGTCTGCCCGGCTTGCCTTGATCTGTCTAACGACTTCTTGCGGATTGGAAGATTCCACTTGGATAGACTTCACACCCAGACGTTTTGCCAGCGGTTGCCCGGTCTGTTGTGTCCTTTGGTACTGAGTGACGTAAATTGCCGTAATGCCGGAGTTCGCAAGCATCCGCTCCAACTCCTGCGCCCTTTGTTCTCCCGCCGGGCTTAATGTTGGGTTCGGATTATTCGGCTCTATGTTCTTCTCCGCATGGCGCACGAGAATCACCGTTGTTACGGGCGAGTAGAAATATAGGTAGCTCGCACCTAGGAGCGAGGCACAGAGTATTGCGATAATAAGCATCAGAACCCGCGGATTGTTCCAGAATCGCATTTGGCAGCTCCTCAATGAAATCTAAAGCAGGATTGGTAAGCTAGAGTAAACTGACTGGACCACTTGTCGGCGCCGGATTATAGCGTACGTTCTGTCGGCGGCGCGTCAGATTCATCGTCTCGCCGAAAGATGGTAGTCTATTGTGTGAGCCATATCGCAGGGAGAGAAAGTTTTGGGCAGCGTGGAGACACTGCGATAATCGTTTGCCTTTTAAGAAGAGGTTGAGTAGAGGTGAGTCAGGGAGTTAGATCAGACCTTTCGGAGATTATTGCCGAGAACTTTGGTCCGAATGCGACTTATGTTGAAGCTCTGCTCAGTCGCTTTCGCTCCAATCCAGACATGGTGGACGAGTCCTGGCGTGCGTATTTTTCGGAACT
>Ga0209431_10001304_pt1 | contig 20792 bp, 15 predicted proteins | sample RifCSP13_3_FD_184021 | JGI IMG/M metagenome (GOLD analysis project Ga0209431, IMG submission 184021) | Soil microbial communities from Rifle, Colorado - Rifle CSP2_sed 13_3 (SPAdes) (version 2) | ecosystem: Environmental > Terrestrial > Deep subsurface > Rock core/Sediment | place: Rifle...
AGATTTAAGAAGCAAGATCCTTGGCACAAACTCGCATATCGTAATTATAGACAGGGGCGAAGGCGCTATAAAGGATTACAAAAATATCATCCCAAAGATAGAAAAGATAGAGCATGTCATATCTGCAACGCCATTTATCTACAATCAGGTAATGCTTACAACAGAAAGCGGCGTATCAGGTGTTGTTTTGCGCGGGATTGACCCTTCTGAAGAGGGAAAGGTAACAGATATAAAGAAAAACATTAAGGATGGAAGGCTTGAAGCGCTGAATGAAAAACAAGGGATAATTATTGGAAAAGAATTGGCTAAGAGACTGTTGGCCTTTGTAGGCAATAAAATAACCGTTGTCTCACCGCTCGGCGCAATAGGCCCAATGGGTACAATACCAAAGATGAAGACATTTGAGGTTGTCGGAGTTTTTGAATCAGGGATGTATGAATATGACTCTACACTTGCCTATATATCAATAAAGGATGCGCAGCAGTTCTTTAATATGGGCGATGCTGTAAGCGGTATTGAGGTGAGGCTTGATGATATATATATTGCAAGGGGAATTTCAGAAAAGATTCAATCCATACTCGGCTTTCCATACTGGGCAAGGGACTGGGGACAGATGAACAAAAACCTTTTTTCAGCGCTTGCGCTTGAAAGAATCGCCATGTTCATAATATTGACCTTAATTGTTCTTGTTGCTGCCTTTAATATTGTAAGCACGCTTATTATGATTGTAATGGAAAAGAATAAGGACATTGCAATATTAATGTCAATGGGCGCAACTAAGAAAGGGATAATGAAGATATTTGTCATCAATGGCCTGATGATAGGAATTGTTGGGACAATAATAGGCGTTGCAGCAGGCTATTTCTCATGCATACTTCTTGCAAAATATCAATTCATAAAACTGCCGAGTGATATATACTATATAAGCCATTTGCCTGTTAAGATGAAGCTCGTTAATATCATTGTTATTGCTATTTCTGCTGTTGGAATAAGCTTCTTAGCAACCATATACCCCTCCTATCAGGCAGCAAGACTTGACCCTGCAGAGGCATTGAGATACGAATGAGCGCACTTATAAAGATTGAAAACCTTAAGAGGTCTTTTAAAATAGACTCTGTTACACTTGAGGTTTTAAAGGGAATAGACCTTGAGATTAAAAAAGGCGAGATACTTGCCATTATTGGCGCATCCGGCGTCGGTAAGAGCACCCTCCTTCATATCATTGGCACATTGGAGAGGCCGACATCAGGCAAGGTATATTTTAATGAAAAGGATATTTTTAAATTAACTAATGATGAGCTCGCAAGATTCAGAAATAAAACCATCGGATTTGTTTTTCAGTTTCATCACCTGCTTCCTGAATTTACTGCATTGGAAAATACAATGATGCCTGCATTAATAAACGGTTTTTCAGAAAATGACGCGGAAAAAAAAGCTAAAGTATTACTTGAAGAAGTCGGGATTGGCAAAAGGCTTCATCACAAGCCGGGAAAGCTCTCCGGCGGTGAACATCAGAGGGTTGCAATAGCAAGGGCGCTTGTATTATCGCCTGAGCTTGTCCTTGCAGATGAGCCAACAGGAAACCTTGACACGCATACAGGCGAGGAGATACATAAACAGCTCAAGGAGATAAACAAGATCAAAGGGACTACCTTTGTCTTTGTAACACACAATGAAAAACTCGCATCACGTGCAGACAGGATTGTTAAGATGGTGGATGGAAGGATAGCTTAAAATTCCGCTATGACGTTTGATAAAACCTGAATATCCTAACTACAAAACCCGGCTCCTTGCTTTTTACTCTTTTTAAGACCTCTCTCTTGAGCACCCTGAATAGGAGCAGAGGAAGAGAAAAGACAAACATGAACAAATCAGTTTTTGTAATGAGTCCGATCCTCCAAACCTTGCTGACTATATGCCTTACTTGTTGAAAGTTGTAAAAGCGGGATTTAATCTTATTCCGCACCCTCTTTAAGTCTTTCAGGCTGAACTGGTCAGAATAGACTGGTCCACCATTGCTATCGTAGTAGTATCCCGGCGTTTTAGCAATCACTTCCTTCAGCGGTGAATACTTTTCCACCCTCAATTTCTGAAAACCTATTGTGTCTAAATGAAGCTCCTTTGCAAAATCAGCGATATAGACCATCTCATCTTCTGTCTCGCCAATGTTGCCGTATATAAAATAGCCATGAATGTAAAAGTTGTACTTATTTAGTACCTTAAATGCCTCCCTGATCTTCTGCTGGGTGAATCCCTTCTGCAGCTGCTCTAAAATTCTGTCATGAGGTGATTCTATGCCCATTAAAAATAACTTAAAACCTGCCTTTTCAGCCTTTTCCAAAAGCACTGGATGGTTTGCAATTTCTATTCTGGTTTGAACAGTGAATATCTTTTTTATATTGTTTTCAATTATAAGGTCGCACAGCTTCTCGCTTCTTTTTGGATTGGTAAAAAAATTATCGTCAGAAAAGAGCACCACATCAGCAGTAATGGTTTTCAATTCTTCAATCACAGATTCAAGCGACCTTTCTGCATATGCCCTTTTCTGTCCAAGGGGATTTAGACTGAATGTGCAAAACTTGCAATGATAAGGGCAGCCCCTGGTAGTGAGGATTGTATCAAAGGTCAAATTTGTCAGTTTTATGCCATGTACAACTAAGTGATAGTTATTCTTTCTTAAACTTCTATCCGGGAAGGAAATGCTGTTGACATCAACGAGTGGTCTATTATTATTATGAACTATTTTGCCGTTCTCTCTATAAGAAATGCCGAGGATATCCTTATACGGCGCACCGCTGACTATTTCCTTAATTGTCACATCACCTTCACCGCGTACAATAACATCAATAGTTGGGCATCTGTTGAATAGATGTTCCACTTCTTCAGTAGCCTTATACCCCCCTACGACCACTGGAATATCATCAGGCAGTTTACAGATTAGCTCGCAAATCTCTTTAAAATTAAAGTTCCATGTGATGCTGATGCATATAAGGTCAATCTCTTTCCTGATAAACTCATTTAGATTATTTATATCCTGAAATTCCTTTTCATGCCTCAAATCCATGAGGGTTATTTCTCCCACAAGGTTTTTCATACTCGTTGCAATATATTCAATTCCAGTCGGAGGGAAAAGCCCGACTACAGAAGTAGAGTCTTTGTAATAAGGATTTAAGGCAAGGACATGATTATATTTCATAAAATTCAGATTATCATTGATTATACTCAAAGTCAATTCAAAATTAGATTTCCCCTAATGAGGCTTCCAAACCTACACAAACGCCTTTATTCCCAGAATGTTTCCTGCAATAATCAGCTTTTGGATTTCAGATGTCCCTTCATAAATAGTCGTAACCTTTGCATCGCGGTAATATCTCTCAAGTGGATATTCATTGGAATAGCCATAGGCACCGTGTATCTGTATTGCCTCTGATGCTGCATTTACTGCTGCCTCTGAGGCATAGAGCTTTGCCATTGAGGTCTCTGTTGTATTCCTGATGCCTTTATTTTTTAAATGCCCTGCCCTGTAAACTAAAAGCCTTGCAGCATCAAGGTCAACAGCCATCTTTGCAATCTTTTCCTGAATCAGTTGAAAAGAGCCAATGGGTTTTCCAAACTGCTGCCTCTGTTTTGCATACTTCACACATGCATCAAGACATCCCTGAATAATACCTACACTTCCTGCTGCAACACTGTATCTGCCATTGTCTAAGGCAAACATGGCAATTTTAAAACCGTCGCCAGCCTGACCAAGCAAGTTTTCCTTAGACACTCTGCAATCAGCAAACACAAGCTCGCCAGTATCAGATGAACGAAGGCCGAGCTTTCCAGTAATCTTATTTGCTGTAAATCCCTTTGTCCCCTTTTCTATCAAAAAAGCTGCAATGCCTTTATGTTTTTTTGATTTATCTGTTTGTGCAAAAACAATGGCAATATCAGCAACTGTGCCGTTTGATATCCATATCTTTGTCCCATTGATAAACCACTCATTATTTTTTAAAACAGCAGTGGTAGACTGGTTCCCTGCATCAGAGCCTGCGTCCGGCTCTGTTAAGCCAAAGCAGCCGAGCATCTCGACTTTGCATAACTTTGAAAGGTATTTTTTCTTCTGTTCTTCAGTTCCCCATTTCAGGATTGTAAGCTCAACAAGGGAAATCTGAACAGAGAGTGTTGTGCGGAGTGAAGAACAGCCTCTGCCAATCTCTTCTGTAATAATGGCATGGCTGATATAATCAAGGCCAGCGCCGCCATATTCAACAGGAATCGGCCCTCCAAGAAGGCCTAACGGCGCCATTTTTTGAAGTAATTCTCGTGGAAACCTTTCCTTTAAATCATTCTCTCTTGCAGCAGGGCTGACCTCTTTGTCAACAAAATCCCTTACAGTATCTTTTATCATCTGCTGTTCAGAAGAAAGGTCAAAGTCCATAGGCGGGATTTTCCTGCTGCGCACGGCAGCAAAGGGCTAAGATGCTCAGCCTTTTTTAGAATCGTAATTATAAAAGAGAAAATATAATATTATTGAGCCAAGGGCAATATATTTATAAATCTCATCGCCTTTTAAAAACCATAGAAGAAGGCCTATAGCCCCGATTCCAGTGCTTGTCCAGCTGATTATTTTAATAACATTAGACGGAAGTTTCTTTACAAATTTCCCTGCAAAAATCATAATAAAAATAAGCAATACAAAAAAGGCTATATAAACGATTGTAATGTTCATGATTGTGATATTAATCTAAAAAGTATTCGGCTGTCAAGGGATTTATTTCTTTACTCATACCTCAGCGACTCGATCGGGTCAAGTAATGATGCCTTGCGCGCGGGGTATATGCCAAAGAAGATGCCGACTGCCATTGAAAAGAAGAAGGCAAGAAGCACAGACCAGAGGGTCACCTGTGTCGGGAGATAAAATGGAAGAAAAAATGGTATTATTACTGAGAGCCCTGCCCCAAGTATTATTCCGATAATACCGCCGACTATGCTTAATGTAATTGACTCAATCAGAAATTGAACAAGTATATCCTTGTGCCTTGCGCCAATAGCCTTTCTTATCCCAATCTCCCTTGTCCTCTCCCTTACTGATACAAGCATTATGTTCATTATGCCGATGCCGCCGACAACCAATGATATGCCTGCAATGCCGGCGAGCACGCCTGTCATAATGGTTAATATGGTCTGCATGGTTGATAGGATATCGCTCTGGCTTGTTATTGTAAAGTCCTCTTTGTTGCTGTGCCTCTTTATCAGCAGCTCCTTTATCTCAGCTATTGCGGCGTTAAGATTTTCAGGCCTCTTTACAGATGAGATTATCTCAAACAGCTTGTCCGTATCAAAAAGCTCCTCTGCGCTTGTAACAGGGATAAAAACAACATCATCAAAGTCCATGCCGAGGCTCACCCCTTTCGATCCCATGATGCCGACTACCCTGTATCTCGATTCGCCGACAGTTACTAATTTCCCCAGCGCATTTTCATGCCCGAATAGCTCCTTCTTTGTCGTTTTTCCCATAGCAATTACCTTTTTTTTGGTATCAATATCCACTTGCGTAACAAAAGAGCCTGATTCAATTTTTAATATCCTAAGATTCAGGTATTCAGGTGTTATGCCGATTACAGTGGTATCCCTGCTAAGGTTGCTATATTTTACGTTTGCTGTGCCCAATATAACAGGCACTGCCTCTTTTAGATATTGGGACCTTCTTTTTAAGAAGAGGGCGTCATCATAGGATAATTTTCTGACTGTGCCGACAGAATGGGGTCTGAAACCGCCTTTGGTGTCTACCTTGCCGGGTGTGATGATTAAAAGGTTTGAGCCGAGGCCTGTAAGTTCAGTCTCAATGTATTTTCTCGCGCCCTCTCCAACTGACACAAGGAGGATAACAGCAGTAACGCCGATTATCACCCCAAGCATTGTTAGTGAAGAGCGGACCTTGTTTGCCATAAGGGCCTCAATAGAGACCCTGAATGTTTCATTTATATTCATACCTTTAAAGCAGATAGAGAGTTACGGTGGGCATTTTTTTCATCCTTTACAATAGCGCCGTCTTTTATATGTATTATCCTTTTTGAAAACCTTGCGATATTCGGCTCATGTGTCACAAGGATTATTGTAACGCCCTTCTCCTCGTTAAGGTGCTGAAGTATAGCCATTATCTGCTCGCCTGATTTGCTGTCAAGGTTTCCTGTGGGCTCATCCGCGAGTATTATGCCGGGGTTGTTCACAAGCGCCCTTGCAATGGCAACCCTCTGCTGCTGGCCGCCTGAAAGCTCGGTTGGTTTGTGATCTATCCTGTTTTCAAGACCCACTGCCTTCATTGCATCAAGCGACCTCTTGCGCCATTCCTCAGCAGGCAGACCGCTGTAGATTAATGGAAGCTCAACATTTTTTATTGCAGAAAACCTCGGCAGGAGATTAAAGGACTGGAATATGAAACCTATCTTTTCATTCCTTATCTTTGCAAGCTCATCATCAGAGAGATCGCTTACCTCTTTATTGAATAGTTTGTATGAGCCTGATGTCGGCCTGTCAAGACAGCCAATGATGCTCATTAATGTGGACTTCCCTGAACCGGAAGGCCCCATGAGCGATATAAACTCGCCATCACTGACGGACAGAGAGACGCCGCGCAGGGCATCTATTGACTGATCGCCCATCCTGTATGTTTTCTTAATGTCTTTGACTATTATCATATATTTTCAGCCTTTACCCTCACACCATCCTTAAGCCCTTCAGTATCAGGCTCAGTAATAATCATATCGCCTTCCTCAAGCCCTTTTTTTATCTCAGTAAAGCTCCAGTTAGACAAGCCTATCTCTATCTCTCCAAGGAGCGCCCTGCTATCCCTTATTATGTAGACCCGTTTTTTCCCCTCCCTCTCCATGATAGCCTGCGTAGGTATGGAGATAACATTGGCTGCTATATCTGTCAGGACTTCTATATCTGCTGACATTCCTGACTTTAAAACAGGCTTATTTCCTTCAAATCTTACCCTCACCTCAAATGTCCTCGTCTCCTGCTTTAATCCTGCGACAATAGGCGATATTTTATATATGCCGCCGATGAAGGATTTGCCCTGATACGCGTCGAGGGTTATATTTACAGCCTGATTTAGCCTTAACCGCGCTACATCAACCTCATCTATAGTGGCGGAGACATAGAGTCTCTCTGGGTCAATTATTTCAAGAAGCGGCGCGCCGACTATAACTAATTCACCCTTTTCAACATGCTTCTTTGCAATTATACCATTAAATGGCGCTTTTATAATTGAATATCCCTGAAGGGTTGATAATTCTTTAATAGCTGAGTCGTAATTTGTTTTTGCTATATCATAAACCTTTTGCGCTGCATCCAAATCCTGCTGTGAAATAATCCCGTCATTAAAAAGCCCTTTCAGCCTCTTTAAATTTCTCTCAGCGTCAATGAAGGTAGTCTTTAATTCATCAATCCTGTTTTGTATCTTTACCTCCTCTTCTGTAAGGTCAAGCCTTAAAACTATCTGGCCTTCCTTTACATAATCGCCCTCATCAAGAGAAAGATATACTATCCGCCCTATCCTTTGAGCGCTTAAGGTTACCTCGTTCTCTGATTTTATTATTGATGTGGTGGTGGCGGAAACCGTTACCCTCAGGTCGCCCTTTTTTAATGTCACTGTCTTTACAGGGATGCTTTTTGACCATTTTGTGTAAAGGGATATGCTGATTAATATAATTATTATTGTGATGATTCCAATCCATAGGAATCTCTTTTTGTTGTTCAATTTATCATTACCTTTTTTATCATCTTCACTTCTTGTCATTCCTGCGAAAGCAGGAATCCAGAGGCTCTTAAATTTACAATAACTGGATTCCCGCTAAAAACATGCGGGAATGACCATCTACCTTTTCAATCTAAACAGATTTGCAGAATCCTATCTTCCCAATGCCTTATCAAGCCTTGCTGCTGCAACATGATAATCATAGAATGCCTGTGTATATTCTGTCTCTGCAGTTGTTAATGCTGTCTGGGCATCTGTAACCTCAATTAATGAACTTACGCCTGCATTGTATCTGCCCTCTGCAATAGCAAAGTTTTCTTTTGCCTTTTGCAGGCTGCTCTCCATAACTGATATGCGGGTCTTCGCATCCTCTAAATTAAGATATGCCTGTTGAACCTCAAGCCTTACATTCTGCTGAAGATTCTCTTTCTGATATTCTAAGTTTCTCAGATTTGCCCTTGCTGTTGAGACCTTTGCAGTTGTCAAAAATCCCTCAAATAAGGGAAGGGTTACCGTAACCCCCCAGCCCCAGTAGTTTTCCTGAGGCGTCTTAGTGTCTGTTCCAACTATTGGAGAATCTTTTATTATAAAATCCCCATCCTGCCATGTGTATGAACCATTAGCGCTGATTATCGGCAGAAAGCCGGCTATTGCGCCCCGAACACCAGCCCTTCCGCCATCTATCTTTGCATTGATCTGTTTTATATCCGGCCTTGCATCAATAGCCTCTTTAACAGCATCATCTATTACAGGATAAAGCCTTTCAGTAAAAAGAACATCTTTTATCTTTATCTCCCTGTCAGGCGGAAGCCCCATGCTGTTGCTAAGCGTTATCCTTGCAATGCTAAAAGAGTGCCTTGCCTTTTGTAAATTCAGATTAGCATTATTAAGCTCTACCTCGGCCTGAGTAACATCAAACTTTGGCCTTGTGCCGACCTCAAAGAATGCCTTTGCCCTTTTTAGATGCGCCTTTGCCTGATTTAAAATCACCTCACTTACGCCAATCATCTTTTTTGACTGCAGGAGGATAAAATATGATTCTTTTACCTTTAAAATGATGTCGTTCCTGGCTTTATCAAATTCTTTTTCAGTTGCTTCCCTGTTTGCCTTTGCAGAATCAACAGCAGAGCCAGTCCTCTCAAAATCGTATATCTTCTGATTAACGCTTAATGTAGTTGCATAGGCCTTAGTTTCCGTATCCTTTTTTAATGTTGTGCTTGTTGAATAATTTTCAGAATAACCTGTTGTAATGTTTACCTGCGGAAAATAGGCTGACCTGCCCTCCCATACCTGGCTTCTGCTTGCATCAAAAGAGGCCTCTGCTGCCTTTAGTGTTGGATGATTCTTTAATGCAATCTCAACACACTCATCTATGGCAAGCTCTTTTGATAAATCTGCATTAGCTGATAGTGTTTGTGCATAAAGAGAAAATGGTTTTGTAACCATCATTGAAAATAATAATATTATTAGAATATATCGTATAACTTGAAAAAGCATTTCCCTCTCCTTTCTAATCCGGCGTAACCCCTGTTAGAGATTTTTCTCTAACGCGGTAAAGAAATTCAATTCCGGAACCTTTTTTATTATATTTTCTACTTTACTATAATTATAGAACTCCAAAAGCCCCTCAATATGTTTTTTGGTCAAATCATAAGAAATTGTCTGCCAGTATCTGATGAGCCTCTCTGAGCCAATATTATTATATAAATTTACATCATTTGCAATATTAACAAGATTTTTATATGCCTCGTTTCTTGAAGACAACAGGTCTTTATAAAACTGGATGATAAGCCCTTTTTGGGATGATACTGATTCCTTTCTTACTAACCACAGGGCATATACAAAGGGCTTACCTGTCAGATTATACCAGAGTTCACCCAAGTCATAAACAAATAATCCATTTTTATTAATATTTTCATTCAGCGCCTCATCACCAATCAATAGATAGGCAGGATATTTTTTTAGCCCCTCTTCAAGTCTCTCCTCTGTATCAATAAATGTATTGCTATAGCCGTATAATCTTTTAAGCAGTATCTTTAATAATACTGTTGAAGTAGCTGATGCCTTTGTCAGGCCGATTTTCTTATTATTCAGCTCCTCAATCCTGAATTGAGAGAATAGTAATATACTTTCCACTCTCTTTATAGAGCTTATTGAGAGTTCTGGAAGTATAAGATATTTTTCAGGATTTATTGCATATTCAATTGAGGATGATGGACTTATATCTATTCTGCAATCAGAAATAAGTTGATTAAGTTCAGACGGTATGCCCTGTATAAAGGTATAGTCTGCACAGTGATGCCTCTTTTTTAATGTATAAAATATTGGAATGCAATTTGAATAATTTATCTCGCCGACCCTTAAAGCCACCTATCAATCCCCTTTCAAATCTATTCATGCATCTTCACCCTGTTTCTTCCATCTTCTTTTGCCTTATACAGTGCGCTGTCAGCATATTTTACTAAGTCATCAGTTGAATTCATGTCAGCAGAATACTCTGCAACACCAAGACTTATTGTTGTTTTCAAAGGCTCTGCGCCTTTTTGTAATGCCGGGAATGGATACGCTTCAATCTTTTTTCTTAGCTTCTCTGCAACAATAGCGCCCTCATTTTTATCCGCGCCTGACATCAGTACTACAAATTCCTCACCGCCGTATCTTGCAATAAAATCAATACCTCTCATATTCTCTTTTAATATCCTTGCCAGATGGATTAAAACAATATCGCCCTGCTGATGGCCATGGTTATCATTCAATAATTTGAAATGGTCAATATCAAGCATAATAAGGGCAAGTTTTGAATTATACCTCTTTACCTTTTCAAACTCCTTTTCAATCTGAATGTTGAAATAGCGCCTGTTATATGCCTTAGTAAGTCCATCTGTAATAGAAAGCCTCTCATTCTCCTCGTATAAAAGCATCAGCTTTACAACAACAGCAAGCTCTTTCCCGACTAATGATAGTGTATTTCTGTTATTTATGTCATATTCCCTGTCATTAAATATAAAGATATCGCCGACTCGCTCATTTTGTATTTTCAGGCTACTGCCTATATAATACGGCATATTCATTTTTTTATCATTATATTCCATACCGCTGATTATTTCAATCTTAATATCATTAGAATAAGCATCCTTAACAGCTTTTATATTCTCATCACTTAGCATACCATCCTTTAAATCCAGATATAAGACAGTATTGTCTTCAGATATTATCAAAAGGCCTGATGCCTTGTAATCAAGGAGCGCTGTCATTATCTTAAAGAATTCATTTAAAAGCATTGTCCTGTCATTAACCAAAGTTGCAAGATTCTTAATCTCGCCCATTATTGTTGACTCAAAAAGCAGCTTGTCAAACAGATAATTCACCCTTGACATTATAGTAGCATCCTTCATATCACCGCCTGCTGATTGGGGCTGCTTCCTCTTTATCTTACCAATTTTTTCATCTATCAGGGTTTTAACCTCTTTTATAAGCGTATCCATTGAAGTATCCTTTAAGATATATCTGTCTGCGCCTGCCTTTAGACCCCAAAACCTGTCCTGCTTCTGGCCAAGGCTTGTCAGAAGTATAACAGGTATATAGGAGGTAGTGCTTTCATTTTTTATAAGCCTGCAGAATTGGTAGCCGTTTAATTCAGGGAGGTTTATATCAGATATGATTAAATCAGGGGATTCTGTAATTACCTTATGATACCCTTCAAGGGCGTCTTTTGCAGTAATTACACGGAAGTCTTCCTTGTTCAGGCTCATCTCAATGGCCTGCAGCCATGTGCGGCTGTCTTCTACAATCAATATTAATTCATTTGGCATATTTTAAACCATATCCATTATCTGTTTTGCAATCCTGTTTATAGGAAGTACATGGTCGGCAGCATTATTTTCTATTGCCTCTTTAGGCATGCCGAATACTGCGCTTGTTTCCTCATCCTGAACAATTGTCCTGCCGCCTGCAGACTTGATAGATTTAAGCCCTTCTGCTCCATCCTTTCCCATGCCGGTAAGCAGGACACCCAAAACGCCAGAGCCATAAACCTCTGCCGCGGCCTTCATGATTAAGGTTATTGAAGGTCTGTGGCTGTCATAGGGAGGAGCATTATAAAGCTGCACAGTCCCATTTTTATAAAATTTCAGATGATAATCCTCAGGAGGAAAATAAGCGACACCAGCCTCTAAACGTTCATTAGCCGCGGCAATCTTGACCTTTATGCCGCATTCTTTATCAAGCCAATTAACAAATCCCTCTAAAAAACCTTTTGCAATATGCTGAACAAGCACGCAAGGCACTGAAAAGTGAGGCTGTAAGGCAGATAGAATGGTATTAATTGCAATTGGTCCGCCTGTTGATGCGCCAATTACAACAATCTTAGTCTTTTGTTTTTTGGCTGCGGCATCCTTTGGAATTTCATGCCCTCGGTCTGTTGAACCCTTGCTTAAATTAAAATGCGAAAATACCTTTACACCAGCAGCGATCTTAACCCTTTTTATCAGATCGTCTTCTATCTCCTGATAATCTAAAAGCGTCGTCCCTGTAGGCTTTTCCATTACATCAACCGCGCCTGCCTTCAGCGCATCAAAACAGACATTCATCTCCTTTTTATTTACATAAGAAGAAAGGACAATTATAGGAGTCGGATGTCTTCTCATTATTTTATCTGTTGCCTCTACCCCGCCCATTAAAGGCATCTGTATATCCATTGTAATAACATCAGGCTTAAGCCTCTCAGTAAAATTTACAGCCTCTATGCCGTTGACAGCCCTGCCAATAACCTTTATATCAATATCAGATTGAAGTATCTTTGTAAGGATGTCAGAAAAGACATTGGAGTCGTCTACAATCAGTACCCGAATCATATCAAATCAATCTCCTTATAGTCTCTATTAGATTGCTCTGATCAAAGGTTCTTTTTACAATATAGGCGTCTGCGCCAACCTCAATCCCACGCCTTTTATCTGCATCGCTCTCAAGAGAGGTCACTAATATTATTGGAATATTGCTGAACTCCTGTGTATTGCGCGCCTTCTCTGTAAAAGCAAATCCATCCATATTCGGCATCTGAACATCAAGAACAATAATATCAAAATCCTTCTTCTGTAATTTATTATAGGCATCAAGACCGTCAACTGCCAATGTAACATCATAACCTGATGACTCTAAGATATTCTTCTCAAGAGTTCTTGTAGTTATTGAATCGTCCACAACCAGCACAGATTTTTTTTCTATCTCCTTTTCTTTAACCTTCTTTATTGGGAGAGGCTTTACAGCCTTCATTGAATCAATAATATCTGCAGGATTCAGGACTATTGCTATCCTTCCATCGCCGAGCAAAGCAGCGCCTGAAACATTTCTAAGCTTTGTCAGCGGAAATGTAAGATTTTTCAATATTATTGTTTCTTCGCCGATAATATTGTCTATAATAAAGGCTGCCTTCTTTTCGCCTCCTTCTATAATAATTGCAGGATATTCATTGCTTGCATCTTCATCCTCTTTTTTTGAAAATCCAAGTATATGACTTAGCCTCCCTATAGGCAGAATATCACCGCTCTCTCTAAAAACTTCGCTCTCCCCGATTGTTAATATCTCCTCCTCTTTTACGCTCAATATCCTGTCAATAGCAGCCTCTGGCAGCGCGCATACCTCACCGCTGCTCTCTACCAGTATAACCCTTACTGTTACCAATGTCAGTGGAACCCTGATTGTGATTTTACTGCCTTTACCGTATTCTGACTGAATAGATATTAATCCGTTCAGATCCCCGATATTTTTTTTTACAATATCCATCCCGACTCCCCTGCCGGATATATCGGTAATTATCTCGCTTGTAGAAAAGCCAGGTTCAAATACGAAATTAATAAGCTGCTCATTGCTCAGACCTGCCAGCATATCCTCAGTTACAAGGCCATTTTTAAGCGCCCGCTCTTTTATTTTATCAATTGATATTCCTCTGCCGTCATCCTCAACTGCAATTTCTATATAGCCTCCAACAGGGGCAGCAGTTATAGTTATTTTTCCATCCTCATTCTTTCCTGTATTTTTTCTCTCATCAGGCTGTTCAATGCCATGGTCAACGCAGTTAGTAATCAGATGAACCATCGGATCTTTAAGCCCCTCAAGAATTCTTTTATCAAGCTCTATGGTTTCACCTTCCATATTCAAATCAACTTTTTTGTTTAGCTTTCTTGACAAATCCCTTACCATCTTCGGCATCGTCTCAAATATTGTGGAAAGGGGCAGCATCCTGATATTCTTCACACTCTCCTCTAAGCTGCCGGTAACAATACCTAAATCAATCTGATTTTCATAAAAGTCTGATGTAAATCTTATCAGCTCGTCGTTCAATCTAATCAAATCAGCGCTGATATTATCCATCATTTCAACGCCTCTTTTATCCTGATTGGTGTAAGACCTTGTCTTTTTAATGCCCTTTAGCCGCAGCTCTTCCCTCTTGAACCTGCTTATATCCTTTATTAAACCTTCACATAAACCCGTAAGTGAATTGGTGTCATCCATTCTCTGCTCAAACCTCATCTTTGATATTAGCAGTTCGCCAATCTGGTTCATCATATTATCAAGCTTTTCAGTTGAAACCTTTACAGTGCTTAAAAACTGACTATCTGACACCCTTCTGCCAAATTTTACAGGAAGCTGCTGCGCTGCCTCTTTCGTTTCTGCAAGCTCACGATGCATCTGCTTAACTGGCTCCTGAATATTTACTGCTTCTTCTTTTGCATCGGCTGTTAAGAGGCTGCTCATTGCATCAATTGATTCTGTTATTGCATCAATCCTCTCAGAAGTTATGGCGAGTTTTCCATCTTTTGCTAGGCTGAAGATGCTTTCAAGATCGTGCGCTATCCTTGCTATCTCTGTTAAACCAAGTATCCTTGCTGCGCCTTTAAGATTATGCGCATTTCTGAATATCTCTTCCAATACTGATGTGTTCTTCGGGTCTTTCTCTAAATGGAGCAGGCAGTCTCCGAGCTTCTGTAGATACTCTGTCCCCTCCTCCCTGAATATACCCAATAGCCTTTTAAATTCTTCATTGCTGAAAGCCATAACTAACCTCACCCCTCACCCTAACCCTCTCCCACAAGGGGAGATGGAAGTGTGCGGGGAGAAAATTTAAAACTTATACTTTCCCACCATTTCCTGAAGCTCTTTTCCCAATACGCTTAATGACTCTGCTGCCTGAAGCATCTCATTTGAGCTTGAAACTGTCTGTTTCATCCTCTGATTAATGTCTGACATTGCCTCAGACACCTGTTCAATTGCAAGAGACTGCTGCCTTGAGGCAATAGCAATCTCCTGAACTGAGTCATAGGTCTCTTTGGTTGTAGAGATTACAGATGTTATAGTATCGCCAGCCTGCAATACCTTCTTTACGCCTGCATCAACGCTCTTAGAACCCTCCTCTGTTGCCATAACAGTTGAATTGGTTGCTGCCTGAATCTCCCGAATCAGAGTTTCAATCTTTGCAGTTGACTTCTGACTGAGATCTGCGAGCTTTCTTACCTCTGCTGCTACAACTGCAAAACCCTTGCCGTGCTCCCCTGCCCTTGCAGCCTCAATAGAGGCATTTAATGCAAGCATGTTTGTCTGCTCTGAAATAGTATTAACTGTATTTATAATTGTCCCGATCTGCTGTGTCTGTTCGCTTAGATTAAGTATATCCTCAGCTATCTTCTCAACCTTCTCCTTAATGTTATTCATTTCCTCAATGGTTGCGCTTACAGCCTTCTGGCCTTCATAGGCAATCTTAAGTGCGTTCTTGGACTGGTCAGATACTGATTCAGCCTTCTCATTTACCTGTTTTGCAGAAGAGCTGAGCTCCTCAACTGTTGCTGTGATCTCATTAACAGAGGCAGCCTGTTCTGTCTCCCCCTTTTCTAATTGAACAGCCACTGCTGTTATCTCATTTGCAGAGATACTTGTCTTGTTAACACTCTCCCGTATCTGCTTGAATATGTCCACTAATGGAATATTCTTTGACATCTTGTTAAACCACTTTGATAATTCACCTATCTCATCGTCTGATTCAATCTTTACCTCTTTTGTAAGGTCGCCTGAGGCAATGGCCTTAAGGGTTTCAACAATCTTGCCTATTGGCGCAGCAACAAGCCGGTTAAGCGCAATCCTTAGGGCTATCCCGATTATCAGGATAGTAAGCAGGGATATAATCAATATCCTGTTTCTGTTCTCAGCAACCCTTTTATTGATCTCTGACATGGAGCTTGTGACTCTCAATACCCCTCTTAATGAATATTCTGAGCCATGGCACCTGTAACACCTGCCGTCATTAAATATCGGCTTTAGATAAACATGCAGCTCCTTGCCTCCGCTCTCTTCATTATAGGAAAGCTCCTTTCCTGTTTCCAGAACATCCTTAACCCTTAGGTCTACTTCCCTCGCGCCCTTGCCTTTTCTGACAAAACCCCTCTCCTTTTCTTCTTTAACAATATTCTGAAACCTTTTAATCTCAGACAATGTCTCTGAATTAATATCCTTTCCCTTTGACTCAAGCCTTTTAATAACATCGTTAATGGTCTCATAATCAGTAAATGCCTCTGCTCCCTTATTTTTTATTATTTCAAGGCTCTCAATCCCATATCCTGTTTTTAGGTCCTCAAAGACACGATGCGCAATATCAGCCCTTCCTTCCACCATATTATTCTGTATGGTTTTAATAATAGACCCTGCAAGGAGAGAGAACTTCTTTGCATGCTCCTCCTCTAAGTCTTTATATTCCTTTTGTATATTTATAAATGCCTGAACCCCAAAACCGATTAACAGCGTAACTACTATTACTGCAATTAGCTTTACATCTAATCTCCCTTTAAACACCTTTTATTCTCCTTTCTCAAGCAACAGCAAGCCTTGACTGTGAAAATAATTCCTCTGCCTTCAAAATAACCACAACCCTCTCATTAATGATTGTCTCGCCATATATATATTTCCTCTTATCCTCGCTTATAGATTCTAATGGAGGCCTTACATCATTGAGAGGTATATTCACAACATCCTTGATTTCATCAACAACCGCCCCTATTCTATTCTTGTTGATATCCATAATTAGAACAGGATTCTCCCTCCTGATATCCCTTTTCACTCCAATAAAAAGCCTCATATCTATTACAGGCGTTATAGTTCCGCCTAAATTCATCACGCCTGCAATAAATTCAGGCGTGGACGGCACCTTTGCAATATATTTTAATTTCTGGGTCTGCAGAATATATTTTACATCCACTGCGTAGTCTTCATTTCCAACCCTGAACATAACTGCGCTCATATTTTCACCTGCTGCCTCTGGCTCCGCAGTCAACTTACTAAATTCGTCTGCCCTTTTTTTCAGGGTCTCCCTGTCTTTATAAGACGGTAAATCAGCGGTATTTTTCTTCTGTGTGATTTTTTTGGAGGATGCAATAATAATCTCCTTTTCCTTTTCAGTAAAAATAGACTCTGTATCAAGTATAGTAATAGAATACGGCTCTCTTTTTACTATCCCGTAAATATATCTTATATCTATACCCTTCCACTTTTTAGACGGCTTGGCAATCTGACCTTCTGAAACAGATACTACATCCTTTACACTATCAACAACAAACCCTATTGGAAGGCCGTTTATATCAACATTAATAATGGAATTGTTAATAGACAGCGGAATCTTTTCTAATCCTATCGCCTCACGCATATTAATTACAAGAATAAGAGCGCCCCGAAGGTTTATAAAGCCCTCAATAAAATCAGGCGATTTGCCGATAGGTATAACCTCAGGCAGAGGTATTACCTCTATAATATTCTGTGAATCAATTCCGTAAAGCTGTTCTAATAGCGTAAATGTAATAAAGGTTCTATTCATAAATTTTTCAATGAAATCAGCTCATTATCTATTAATTCTGTGAGTTCAGCAGCTCCTGAATCTCCTAAAAACTCCTCTGATCTTTCTGGTTCTTTTGTTAAAAGCCCCTTTGCAATTTCAAAATATCTTTTTGCCGCTGCATCTTTATGCAGCTTCTTATGCAATATGCCAAGGTCAAAATAACCAAGCACATAAGAAGTATTTATATATACAACCTTTTTTAATAATGACGCTGCCTTTGCAAGTTCGCCGCTGTCCTGAGAAATTAATGACAAAAGATAATAAGCGTCAAGATTAAGATTATCAACCTTAATCGCCTCTTCGCACCATTTAACAGCAGACGCCGTGTCTCCTCTGTTTGCGGATATCTGGGCAAGCATTACACATGCCCTTGCATTCTTTGGATTTAACTCTAATATTTCAACAAACCTCTCTGCTGCCTCGTCATATTTGTTTTCTTTAAATAACTGCGCTGCCTCCTGAAAGATAACAGTCTCTTCTGAATCATTAGTCTTTCTCGGGGGAGTGAAAGCGTCTAAATGACTATCTTTTGCAGTGGATTGCTCTTTAGCAGCATCTCTAAATGAAATCTCTTTAAAGGCTGGAGTTAAAATCTGCCGTTTGGCTGGCAGAGGGGCTGCAAGTTTTTGATATGCAATAGTATGCGGAAACGGCTTTACTATAAATTTTTTGTAATACTCTGAAAAGTGCTCTGAATGGCCTACCAATAAATAGCCGCCTTCATTAAGAGAATTGTAAAACTTGTTGATTACCTCTTTCGTGGCTTCCCTGTTAAAATATATAGTTACATTCCTGCATATTATGATATCTATGTCATTAGTGCTATTGAGTATAGAAGGAAATTTATCCTCTATAAGGTTCAGAGCTGAAAAGTAGACAATCTTTTTAAAGATATCATTTATCATGTAGGAATCATCTTTGATAGTAAAATACTTTTCTATTATATCCTGAGAAACGCCCCTGAATGACCATTTTTTAAACTTGCCCTCTTGTCCCTTTGACAAGGCATTGGCATCTATATCAGTTGCAAGGAGCGAAATATCCCATGAAGCAATTGCAGGTATAAGCTCAAAAAGTATAATTGCTATAGAATATGCCTCCTCGCCTGTTGCGCAGCCGGCGCTCCATATCTTTATTTTCTTATCAGCAGCCCTCTTTTTATTTATAATCTCTGGAAGTATAAAATTCCTTAAAATATCAAACTGATGCCTGTCCCTGAAAAAATAGGTCTCTTTAATAGTAAGGAGAGAGATAAGCTTATCTACCTCAATCCTTGACTGATATGATGGTGTAGATAACAGATATATATAATCCTCCATATTATTACAGCCTGAAGCGGAAAATGCTGTTGAGACCGCAATCTGTAAATTTTGACCTTTTTTTCCGTCAAGATTCAGTCCGCTTCTTTTTGAAACTATTGCCTTAATTGATTCAAAATATTTTTCAGAAATGCCCAAAAATCACCCCATACTACCTCTAACAATATTCCTTAAATCTCAATGAGTTAAGTTTATCAAAATATTGTCATTTGTCAAGGAGGGGCGGTACACTACTTTTTTTCTATCTCTTTGATTATCTTATTGATATTCTCTTTATCAGGCTGGTTTGGGGCGAGCTGGAGGAGTTTTTTGAAATGATAAACGGCCTTTTTGTTGTCTTTAAGATAAGAATAATAAATAAGACCTAAGTTTCTGTGGGCATCTGCCATTTTGGGGTCTAATTTAATGGCATTCTCTGTCTCAATGGCAGCCTCCTTATACATCTCTTTTTTAATATAAGCAAGTCCAAGAATATAGTAGTTGTAGGCTGCTATCTGTGCGGATCTTTCGCCTTTTTTCTCTGGTTCAAGAATTATCCTTCCTCTATTTAAGATATCCTCAAGATTCGCCTTTGCAAGGCTGTTTTCAGGGTCAATTATAAGCGCTTTTCTTACCTCTGTTTCAGCCTCATTGAATCTGCCCTGCTTTGCATAAACAACACCAAGGTTGTTATAGGCATTTGTATCTTTAGATTCAATAGAGAGAACCTTTTTATATTCTGCTATTGCGTCATCGTATTTCTTCATTGACGCATAAAGATTGCCAAGATTATTATAAAATAACGGGTCTTTAGAATTTAATTCTATTGCCTTTTTATACTCAGCTAATGACTCCTTATAAAGCCCCTTTTCATGATAGGCAAAACCAATATTGTTATAGGCTATTGCATAATCAGGCTCTGCTTCAATAGCCTTTCTGTAAAAATCTATTGCCTCGTTTATCAGACCTATTTTAAAATATGCATCGCCAAGATTTGTCAGGGCATGGGAATATTTTGGAGACAATTCAATGGCTTTTTTATATTCCACTATTGCATCAATATGCTCTTCTTTCTTAACATATTCAACTCCAAGGTTGTTATGTGCAACAGAGCTTGCAGGCATTGTGTATATTGTAGCCTTCCATAATGTAAAGGCGTCCTTCCAGTCGTAATTCCTGCTGATTGTTAGAAGGGAATAGAAGAGAGCCAAAAGTATCAAAGGTATGCTGATTATAATCCTCAGGAACCTTGATGAAAATCTTATAAAAAAATAATCTGTGCTGATTCCTATTAAAAGAGCAAAGCTGATTAATGGTATATATAAAAACCTCTCTGCAATAAGCTCGCCTATTGGCATGATGTTTGAGACAGGCAGAATGGTTACGAAAAAGATGAGGATAGAAAAAGAGAGCCTCTTAGACCTTTTATATAATAAAACGGCTATAGCAATAGAAACAAGGAGTACGCCTCCATAAATAATCACTGGCAAACCTATAGATGCAATCTTTGGAAATACATAATCAACAGTAAGATTAAAGGGAAGAAATAGCAGCCTTATATAATAACCAATCACAACAATTATCGTGAGAAATCTTTCATACAAACCAACATCTGGGTTAAAAGAGAGGTTTTTCTGCGGAGTAAAGGCGCCGAGTACAGCATATCTGATAATTATATATATAAAGGTCAATATTATAAAATAGAGGTATCGCCTTTTAAGCAATTCAATTATCTCTGTACTCCTTTGCCTCTGAACAAAAAAGTAATCATACACAAATAATAATATTGGAAGTGTTATAGCAATCTCTTTTGAAAGCAGCGCAAGAAAATAAAAGATATTTGAAAAAATAAATTGCCTATTTTTGAAAGAAG
>Ga0209431_10001306_pt1 | contig 20770 bp, 29 predicted proteins | sample RifCSP13_3_FD_184021 | JGI IMG/M metagenome (GOLD analysis project Ga0209431, IMG submission 184021) | Soil microbial communities from Rifle, Colorado - Rifle CSP2_sed 13_3 (SPAdes) (version 2) | ecosystem: Environmental > Terrestrial > Deep subsurface > Rock core/Sediment | place: Rifle...
GCGAAGGCAAAGCACATGGAAGGCGTGGCGGCATAGCAAAAAAGGCAAAGCTCAAAATTCAAAAGGCAAAATTACAAGTTAAAATTAAAAAATGTCCCTAGATTTTATTATTTTTGACCTTGACCCGTACATTTACTCCGGTAGGGAAGCAAAAGGACACGACCCGGAATAGAACAAGAAAGGTTTCAAGGCAGTCATCGAAGTGGCATTTTATCTGAAGAACCTTCTTGATGAACTAAGAATAAAGTCCTATGTCAAGACATCGGGCAAAACAGGGCTGCATGTCTTTATTCCTCTCGTGCCTGTCTATTCGTACGAGCAAACAAGAAAGTTCGCGGAAATAGTCGGCACAATTCTTAGAAGAAGAAAGCCTGAACATATTACCATGGAATGGAGCATCGAGAAGCGAAAAGGGAAGGTTTTCTTTGACTATAACCAGAATGCTAGAGGCAAGACAGTTGCAGCTGCGCTCTCTGTGAGGCCAACCCGTTCCGCCACCGTATCTATGTCCGTCGAATGGAATGATCTCACGGACATCGTGCCAATGGATTTCACTCTAATGAACGTGCCAAGAATCATAAGAAAATCTGGTGACCCTTGGAACAACATCCTTAAAGAAAAACAGGATATCAATTAGATACTTGATGGAGCGTCGCAGTTGTCCTAGCCGCCCTTCGGTTTACTCTTGCGCACGCTTGCCTTGAGAGCTTCAAGCAAGTCTTTGCTTGATTCAGGCTCGGCTACTTCTTCCTTGACGATATGGGTCTTTCCTTGTGACTTTGCGTTGATTAATTTCTCCATTTGCTTTGCGTAGGCATCCGAGTATTGGCTCGGGTCAAATTGGTCTGAGGTAAGCTTATCCACCAAAGTCTTGCCGAGGGAAATTTCCTGCTCATCAATCTTGGATTTGCCTACGCTTGCGGCTATTTCTTTAATTTCGTCCATGGGTTTTATTTCATCCAGATAATGCAATTGATGCATGATTATCCCTCTTTGATATGCCCGTAGAGCAACAAGATGTTCTTCCTCTCGGAAAACTACTTTGCCAATTGCCACTTTGCTGGTGTCCTTGAGTACATGAACAAACAACGCGTAGGCTTTGTCGGCTGTCTTACTGTCCGGAGCAATATAGTAGCTCTTCTCGACAAATATAGGGTCTAACTCTTCCTGATCAACAAATTCCTCGATGTCAATAGTCTTTGTCGTCTTGAGCTTCACCGCTTCTAGATGCGATTTTTCAATGAAAACGTACCTATCTTTCGAGATTTCATAGCCCTTCTTGATTTCAGACCATGGTACTTCTCTGTCTTCCACAGGACACCAGCGCTTGTACTGGATTCTATGGCCATTTTCGCAAATTTGGTTGAAGGAAAACTCCTTGCCTTCTGTCGCAGAATAGAGCTTTATAGGAATATTAACTAGGCCAAAGGAAATACTTCCCTTCCAAATACTTCTTGGTGCCATTCGGTCTCAGCTATTAAGATGGGTATCATGCGATTTAAGGCTTCGCAGCAAAAGCAAGCTAGGACTAACCACTAGCTCTAGCGTCGTATTGTTCTTGGTTTTCAAACCATCGACAGCACCTTTATTTTGCCGCTTGTTCGCAACTAACTGGTGATAAATTAGATGAGCGCAGTAAGCGAAGTAATGTCATCAAAAAAGATTATTACAGTAAGCATTGAGACTGATCCGTCAGCAATAGATGTAACTGAGTTGATGATCAAGAACGAGGTTGGCTCTGTCTTAGTGGTAGACAGTGGCAACAAGCCAATTGGAATAATTACCGAAAGGGACTTGCTCAAGAAGATCTCTGCATCAAATAAGTTTCCAAAAGACATTGCTGCAAAGGACGTCATGTCATCTCCAGTGATAACAATCCAGACCATCGACTCGGTTGAAACGGCATCAGCGATAATGACAAAGAACAAGATCAAGAGGCTGGTCGTACTTGAGCAAGATGGATCTTTGGCAGGCGTGCTATCCGTCACCGATATAACAAGAAAACTTGCCAGAATACTTGTCAACGACTATAACCGTTATGGCTTCTTGAAGGCAATATTGTAGTGTTCCAGATGGGCCACTCATAATAGTCTAGTCTCCAGCGGATAGCTGATGCCTTCAAGGCCCGAATACTCATTTGTACTTGTTGTGATCACTACTCTTATCCAGTGTTCTTGGCTTTCCTCTTAAACTCTTCATACGTCGCAGTCGGTCCGCGCTTTCCCCTTGTTCTCTTGCCTTCGATTCGATATTTCTTCTTCAGTCTGCCAATAATTATCCTAGTATTCTTGTTGGGGGCTCAACATCCTAAGATTTTCAAAGTGAGTTCTGGGTCTGAAGCGCTTGACGAGTCTGAAACCCTTTGGAATGCCTCTAGGCATTTGTTCAAATCTCCCAATAATGCCGCTGCTTCGTTTGCTTTATAACTATTTTGGAAAATTTCTCCATAGATGATATATTAAATACGAAGTTCCTCTTTTATTAATGAGCGTCACGATCAACTGCCAAGAAATACCACGCAACAGCCTGCATACTGTAAGCTTGGAACCAGACGGTACCGCACACATAAGTGGCGAAATCGTCAATGAAGATTATAGCAAGGTGATAAGCATTATTCTGTATTCATTAAAGGACGGAGATGGTATTGAATTTGATGTCGAAGATAAGGATCCCAATAGACTGAATGGCTAATTACAAGGATAGCTGCTGCACAGGACTGACAAAATAGGCTTGTATGCCGAAAAAGGCTTTTTGCCAACTGGATCGCATTATCTGCTAGCAATTGGCCGTTAATTCAGGTGTTAGAGAAGATGAAACTCTCATGCAGATATTATCCAATATAGAGAAATTGAACAAGGATGGAATTAAGCCAGATCTGCACGATCTTACGAAACGGGTTAAACTTACAAAATCACATTTAGACTTGACCTTATCTGAACTGTTCAAGAAGGGATATATCGATAGTGAATCAAATGTGCGTGATTATTGTATCACAAGTAAAGACAAGAATATTCTTCAACGGCACAAACGTAAGGTACAACATTTCGTCGATTCAATAATGCTGTATTATCGTAATAACGAGAAAGTCGAGCTTTACAAACTTGTAACGGAAAACAAGGATTTACTTTGGTTTGCTTACTATGAGCGAATAATCACCAAGAAGGAGATTCAGAGTATTGCGAAAAAACTAGGTGTGAGTATAGCAAGAATGTGGTGGGACAAATCCATCCAGCATTTGGGTAGCCTTTACGAATATTAAGCCTAGTGAGTCTAATTACCACAATAACATAATCGCTTATTATGTAACGGTAACGTCCCCGGCGAAAACTAAGTCGCATGTCACCCTTAATCGAATTCAAGGCAGCTACAAGAATCTCTGCGCGTACATTGATGAAAGCTGCAATAGCCTTTACGTCTACATCTGACGGTGCAGGATCGAGGTTAAGATAAAGCCTTTCTTGCACAATCGGAAGGTGGCTAGAAAATCGGTCCTTGAAACGTCTAATTTCAGGTCGTATCTGCGATATCATGCAAAATTGGTTCATGAATGAAAAATGCAAAATTGGTTCATGAATGAAAAAAGCAGATCGTACATTGTCGTTGCCTGTAATCGCAGCTCTTGTTCTGTACCGCCTTTTTGCTCGATTTTCCTCAGGTAATAATCGGCAGCGCTTATCCTGTCTATCTTTAGAAAGAGACTCTCTAGACTTGAGTCGAACGGCACACTTGCTGTTATTTCTCCAAACGTAATTAAAAAGTCTTGGGAAGACGGAGTTCTACCTCGCCCTCATCACAAAGTGGCTGGAATTATGATTCAAGCAAAAGCTAAACACTGCCTCCTACAATTTAGGATCACGAAGGACTAATCCTAAAACAAGATTATCGACCCGATATCCAATTCAGCGGTTGATTAATAATACTTTGTTCAATTTTAACTACCTCGTTCTTCTACATTCTTGTACTTTGAAGGAGTACCTTAAATTAAGCGACTCAACTATCATGTTTAGAATGGCCTACGAGATTAACATAATTATCAACGAAGATAATGCGACTGCAGAATCGATTGTTTCGGCATGCAATTACGTCAGCGAGGCACTCGACACGATGCAGATCGCTCACACGATTCAATGTCAGAAGGAAGGAATGATCTTGTCAAAGATAACAAAGCCTCTGAAAAGTTGAAAGAGCAGAGACTATCTGGCGCCTAAACTTGAAGTCGATCAAGTCTATGCTGACTGGATAAAAGAAAGGTAAGGCTCACCAATAGAGGAGGGACAAAAAGAAACGTCAAGGAGCTAGTGCGTTCAATGCTTGTATCGTACGTGGATCGCTAGCTCCAGTTTCTCTGCAAAGCGCGCTTTGCAGAATGGACAGACCATTAGTTTGGCTGCCTTCGAGTGTATCTTGTGGAGCATAGACCTGAACAAGTCCATACTAAGGGATGCAGCTTGTGAAAGGTTAGATAAACATTGGGATTGCATCTACTATAGAATTGTTATTCATTCGTTGCATAGAATGTCATTATGGAAATGAATTTTCCCGGCTCGAGGCGGCCAATGAAGTTGCTATAGCAGTAACAACCTCGACGCTAATCGGTATATGCACAAAAAGGACCTATAATATAGCTCAGACTGAACTTGGTTAATCCATCCTTTAATATCGATCTCACTAGATTATAGTCCCCGAAAAGGCATCCCAGGCTCTGTCCACCGCTGCTACCACGGCTGCTGACCTCGTGGACAGGGCCAATTCAACTATAAAGCGCTGCCTTTTTCTGACTCGATTACAAAGCGAAATGCTTCTATCCGTACTGATTCCCTATTTACCGAATGCTTCCATATCGCCGATACACAGTCCATCACATATTCCGATCAGAACTCCACCAGTGGTATATTCCTCGTTGTTTCGCTTCAAAAGTTTTGGCTTCAGCTCGCTCCCCTGCATTCCATATTTGGGAAAGTTAGCTCAAGCTAATAAGCCTTTTGCCCCTCCAAACTAGATTTCAGGACTGTCTCGAAAGCATCTTAACAAACGTTCGAGATACCATGCCTGTTGACGATTGGGATGTCCCACATTGAAAGCGTAAAGGTCCGGAAGAAAGTAAGAAAGAGCGAGCCGATCTTAAAGGAAGAGTTTTTGGCTGAGCTGTCAAGTAAACGTCACCTAACTTCAAAATATATTTATAAACTTGAAATGAAATAAGGGCAGTATCAAAATGAACCCTGTTATCCATTTTGAAATGCCAGCAGAAGATAAGAAGCGTATGTCAGACTTTTATACGCGTGCATTTGGTTGGCAAACCAAAAAGTTGGGCCCTGAGATGGGAGAGTACGTTCTTGTTACGACAACCGAATCGGACGAAAAACGGCCCAAAGAAACCCGGTACAATCAATGGAGGTTTTTTCCAGAAAACGGATGACAAACCGTCACAGTACCCCTCGGTGGTTATTCAAGTGGATGACATTAAGACGCACATGAAGAAAGTCGAAGAAGCGGGCGGAAAAGTGCTTGGTGAGCCCTCGGACATACCTGGTGTTGGCTGGTACGTATCATTTCTTGACACTGAAGGCAACAGGGTGAGCATGCTCCAACCGCCTCGGCGGTAAAAAATACTATGGTTTATAATGACAGAAAAGGAGTAAAACTACATGCAAAAAATCACCCCATTTTTGTGGTTCGACAATAAAGCCGAAGAAGCTGCGAATTTTTATGTGTCGATTTTTAAAAATTAAAAGATTGGAAGCATTACCCGCTATGGAAAAGAAGGGGCAGAGGCCTCGGCAAGACCAAAGGGAACGGTAATGATCGTTACATTCCAGCTCGAAGGCCAAGAATTCATTGCGTTAAACGGCGGCCCGGTGTTCACCTTCTCGCCAGCCATATCGTTTTTAGTAAACTACGAGACACAAGAAGAAATAGACGAGCTGTGGGAGAAGCTCTCCGAAGGCGGAAAAACAGAACAGTGCGGCTGGCTGAAAGACAAGTACGGTGTGTCTTGGCAAATCGTTCCCACTGTCTTGGGCGAGATGATGCAGGACAAGGATGTGGAGAAATCGGCAAGAGTCATGAAAGCGCTCCTCCAGATGGTCAAAATTGACATACAGAGTTTAAGGCAAGCGTATGGACAAAAATAAAGTCGCTTCAAAATCGGTTTTGACTGTAAAAAGTTCCAAAATATAACGTACTCGACCCTAAGAAGGAGCGCGCCCGGAAGGATGTGTACCTATATCGTGACCAAATCGGACGCAGTCAGCTTGATTTCGGATTGCAGCTGCCCCGCACCCACATCTAGGTGCCGCGCGTCGAACACAAAGTTTTGGAAACTATTTTCTTGCTCGCGACTTTTGATAGGTAGAATGTTGGGGGTTCTCTTGGTTGGCGTAGTTATCCATTCTAGCTTGATGTGCGGCGCTGTTTGGGTCGTACTGGTTTGAATATTGGTCATGGGCTGCCTTGAATTCAGGGCTGTTGCGGTTGTGGGCGTCTGACCTCTGGTCGTTCGGCGTTCGATTTCTCTGTGCCATAGTTGAGTATCTATCGTTTCTCGTTAAAGGGTCTAGTATGTAATTTTGAATTACAACACACAATTGTCAAAGGCTTATTACTGAAATGCCCATTCTATGAAAAATGTACGCATTAAGACGGTGAAGCTGAGCAGGCACGCGCTTTGGCATACGACTTCCACCTGCTTGATTTTTGAGGGTTTCTGTCTTCCGACTACACTTACTGCTGATTGGATATTGTAACCAAAGGCTCAAAAGAGATGCTGTCGTATTATCACAGAGGTAAATGGTATGGATAGCGATTCCACCGGCAATAATCATGACAACATAGACGACCAAATCGCTTATCATAAAGAATTGGAGCACATGGCTATCAAAGCCTCGGATTTTACGAAAGCTGAACACCATCGAAAGATGCAGGAAATTTTGGAGTCAATCAAAGAAAAACAGAAACAGCCCTACAAGACTCCCGAGCAATTATCAGATGAAGACTACAAAGTAGCACCCACGAGTGCAGACAAAGACAGGATAGCAAGCATGTCAATGTGACCGAAATGCAATTCTACCGCATGGCAAATGGTAAAATTGTAGAGCGTTGGGTTGAAACAGATGTCCTTGGCATACCGCAGCAGCTTGGCTTAGTCCCGACATCAGGACAACGGATAAGCTAGCAAGAAGCATAGCTAAAAAGCGGGAATAATTATGCTTCGGAGCGAGAAATTTACCCGATGTAGAATTGAATTTAATGATATTCGTGATTCTAAGAATTACCTTCATTTTCCTTGTCAGAACTTGAGAAACTTCTACACGTTCAAGAAAACTGTCCAAAGTATTTCTGAGGCATGGCGAGCAATAGAGACGATAATTAGCCGACAGCATCCGATAAGGAGTATCTTGGCGGTTCATCGGCAGTATGCAGAATAACTCCTTTGACTCGAAGACCGTTCAGTGCATGTGGCACTTCTTTCCTTTCTCTCAATCCAGAATGCATCTTCATTTCCGAGATAGTTGATTTTGGATGAATTTTCAACATGTCAATTAGTCGCAGCTCTTGCGGCGTGTACAAGTTTGCAGTCATCTTTAATGATAGGGCATCCCGACTCTTAATAGAGACAGTAAGAAAAGCATACTATGCCGTTTCTCACTTCATTCTCCACTCCAGACATGTCTTTGTTATACATTTCAACAAGATATGGAAGGCCTGACACCGTAATATTTCTGTCCGCTAGTTATCGTCTGCACATAATAAGGAAAATTGGGCTTAAGACAAATACGAAACAAAGTTACACCCCGCCTAGTTTTAATCTAGGTTTTTCGTCCGGATTCTTCTGGCCCTAAAGGATAACTGTTGTAGAGGATTTTTTCTTGACCAAATGCATCATGCCATGATGATAACTAGGATCGCCTAACCTTAAGTTAGTTCTCCCGTTGCAAATATGACAGTATTTTTCTTCGACTAAAACGCCGCTGCCGGCATCAAAGAATGCTTCCTAGGTAGCGAGGGTCCCGCAATATACACAATATTTTGATTCTCTATCACCCACGATCGAACTTTCTGCTTTTAGAGTGCTTTTCATTTCGTCTCACTGTCAAGCCTCCAACTAGTGAGAATATCAGGGACGTAGTTATTATCGCTGCCGCAATTAACAAGAACTTAGTATTATTGTCGACTTTCATCAGATACTAGGGGCATCTTCGTCACAAGATCGTATGTGTTAGCTCTGGTAATTCTTTCAGGGAAATAATAGCAGAGTTCGTTTGAAAATTTGACATAAGATGGTTGTTACCACTATGTAATCGAATATTAATGGGCAATGTTCCGGTTGTCTAGCAAAGGATGGTAACGAGCTACTTCTAAAGAATTGATTAAGGACCGATTATCAATGGAATCTTGCTTATGCTACCAATAATGCTTGCATGATCAGCACTCACTTCGGTTGTTACGTATAAAAGGTGATTATCTCCCAATGGCATCGTGATACGCTTGACTTTTTCATATTCGGCCAAGACATACTTTCCTTTGCCAATCTTTGGTGCGAGTTCGCTCCTTGTCTTCCAACCTTTTACTGCCATTTCAAGGGATTTTCTGCTCTCTTCTGGCGTGAGTAAATTGACCATACCTCGGCGATGGTGAGACAGCAGGATCTTGCCATCCATGCTACATATAGTAACAAGCCTAATCTGCGGATCGAGATTCATTACTTCACGGAAGATCCTATCTAAATTCAACTATTACCATATTTCGTCGTCGCTTTGTAATAACCTTTTTTGTCGCCGTTGGTGCATAGTTTGGAAACAACTCGTCTAGTTGAATTCGGTCTATGGGAATCAAAAAAAAGAAAGGCAGTTGGATTTAATGTGGCGCGCTGTTCAGTTTACTCTGAATGTCTGTGGATAATTGCTCGAATCGTGACTTTGTCAGCTCTACGATTTTTCCTTCTTCGACCTTTGCACTGCGCAATTGAGTTGTCCTTGCCTCTGGACTACCATCGTTGTATCTAGTTGCTGCTGTTGATCTCTGTGACATAACGTCACTACACATCCATCGCATAAGTGACTTGGGGTCTATCTCTTACTTGGAACGACCTGAAAGCTCATCGCGTTTACCCTGTCGGGCAACATGCTCATTTTGTAAGTGATTATGACCAGATCTTCAGAAGATGGTTTTATAGAGATTGTTGTAGTGCCACTTCACTCGGTCAGTAGCTCAATTGGCGGCAATCAGAGGTTATGATGTGTGTGTATCCGAAATGTGCTTTCGGAGTTCAACATAGAATGCAAAACGCCCGGGGCATTTACTGCATGTCCATACCAAAAGACGCGTTCTTGCTTCTACGATGGGTAACATACTCTTTCGTTAGAATATCCAGGTCAGTAACACTAAAGAACCTATGAACAAAAGTTAAGTGGGACTGTAATCTTAAGTGGTTTGCTGCTTTCTTGGCCGTAAGGCAAATGTTATGATTATATGCAGGCGGCATTGTACTGCTCTTTATTTTTTCATACTATTCAAGTACCTATTTTTCCAAAATCACCTTCGAATCTGTAAAACTAATTTTGTAATTTCTTAATACGTCCATGCCCAATAAACTAGGGTAACGTTCCTGGTCAGCTTTCTCAACATTGATTTGTCTCAGAAATTTGACTGGCTTGACATCGACTGATTCTATTCCCTCCCCGAAATACAAATGGCATGAATCTGCTATATATGACTCGGCTGAGCCACCAATACCCAGCGATTTTTGGTTTTTTGTCAATTTAGAGTAATCTATTTTCATTTCTCGAGCATCAAATTCATTTATCGTAGTAATAGCGGTTCCAGTGTCCACGACAAGGAGAATATCCCTATTAACGTCTAGTTGGTCACAAATAAATTTCGAATAGATAAATGGTAGCCAGCCACTTATAAGACGTCCTTCGATTGTCAAGCTCTAATCTAGTAGAGTATTTTTTAGGTGATTAATTCTTATCGATTAGAGCGCCTACCTTGTCTCTTCTGAAGACATTATTTCACATTCACATAATAGGGCATCACTAACTGACGAAAAGTTTCTCAAATTTATCAAAGTCATGGCTCTGGTCTTGCATTAAAGATGAAAACTTGTCGGGCGTAAAATTTCTAACTTCGATTAATTTCGCGTAAATGCACCGATTCACATATCTTTCAAGATATGAAAGAACATCTGTGGGAACTTGCCATCTGATTTTAGAAGCAACGTCGCCGCAGAGGTGCTCAAAGGTAATGTCAGTGCACTGGTTCCACACTGCGACATCGTCTTTATCTACATTATATGAAACATTATCTTCGTTTACCAGTTCGAGAGAACCATCCGGTGTCGTTTGTATTCTTCCTTTCTTGGACTGGCTACTAAATATCATGACAGACTTGCCTGTTCCAAGGCTTTAACCTTATCCAGAATAAGGACAGAACGTGTCAAGAACCATCTATGTTATATAGCCTCTTAATACATGTTACATCATGACATCCGGAATATATTTTAACAAAGGCGTGAAGGCGCTTGATTCGCCCCATGTGGGACATGTGGTAAGAGAGACGGATGATAAGATTGTAGTATTCGGCGGCGGAGATGATAGATATGATATACCAAAATCAGAAATCAGGTTTACCAGCGGTAATGTTTTGGTTGATCTGCCGATGTACGAAATTGCAAAAAAGTACAAGGTTAGTAGGGAAGAACCGCTGCCCACAGGAAAGGCAGTAAAAGACCCCTGGACGCTACCCGAGAACATAGACCTGGCAACCTACGAGAGGAAATATCCAAAGTCACTATTTAACAAGGGCGTAAGGACAAACAACGAAGACCATGTAGGGCATGTCGTAAAGGAAACAGATGATAAGATTGTGGTGTTTGGTCACTATGACTACAGGTTTGACATACCGAAATCCGAGATAGTGGCGGCAGGGAGAAATGTCATAGTTGGAATAGACTTTCCAGAATTATTGAAGTATAGGGTAGACAGGAATGCACCACTTCCTACGGGCGAACCAATAGACAAGTTGGCAGAAGAAGGGTAGTAGCAGGAACTACAACTCTATTTCCTTGTGACATATCTTGTACGAGAACAGAATATTTCAAATTCAATTTAGTTTACGCTCATCATTTTCAAACAAAATCAGATTCATTTTGCACCTTCAGAGTGTTTTCTATTCAAGAGGAGATGCAACAGATGTTTGCCATCATTACTTCATGACTGCATTAAGGTAATCCTTGGAACATTTATCTGAGCAGAAATCTAAAATGCCTTTAACAGCGCTTGAATATAGCACTCCTTGATTGAAGCTTTGAAACTCTTTTCCACAGGACTTGCATGCTCTTATCATTCTTATACCTACATTATTATCCCAGGTATATCTACCTTGACGCAGTTTGTATTGCGAATAGACAAGTGCTATAAGTAAGTGTCGGCATACTGGCTATCAGGACATATTTACAATGGCGACAATTAAGGTACACAAACGAAATTCGACGTATGTAGATTTAGCCAGTTTGGTGGAAGAACTCAGCAATATAGGACTGACTGAGATTTTGAAAAAGTACTACAACAAGCCATTTGAGCACGAAGCCAAGAGTATCGTCGCGGGTCCTAGCTTCATCCAGTTTCTAAACAAATTATTCAAGATCCAAATTGCGGCTGGAGACATACTGCAATTTGAATCTGGGAATAATGACAAATACTTCATGTTCTCACTATCGGGAACATGGGATGAGATAATCAAATTGCAATAATGCAGATTTATCAATTCAAGTGCAAGAGCTGTGGGTATGAATCGAAACTGCCACTTGGTAGTTCAGACCTTGACCAAACTCTTACAGACGTTAACGCAGATTATTCGGAATATCGTCTTTTCAAATGTCAAATAGAGTCAAAGTTCGTACATGCTGATATCCATGACAAAGGTTTTGAAGGCAAGTGTCCTTCCGATGGAAGTAAACTGATAGAAATAGACCAAGAAATTCCTCCTATAAAGTGTCCTCGTTGTAACAAAGATCTTGTTACGGAAGTGAGCGCACCACTGGAGGAGCAAACATGACGACAACAACCTACTTAACTAGTCGATACTATTTGATACCATGAGAAACTCTGACAATTGCATTCAAAATGAACATGATTCCTGCGACGGCATCATCAAGACGGTAATTAACGGTTCAGACAATACGGAAATGTGTTCCTGTCAGTGTCATAAAAGCAGTTATCAGCTAGTCAAAAGGATGTTCGGAGTGACTAATCAAAAAGATTAGGAGACAAAAAAAAGCATGCAGCCCCACATAATTGATACGCATACCTGAATCTTTTACACCCAATTGGGAGCCGCTCATGTTTTTCCAAAGGCAACATGCTAATTCCACTGCCGCTGAAATTGCTGGGCATACAGGGTTGAAACGGAGAGGTGTTTTGTTTATCGACCGTGAAATGATCAAACAATAGGATAAAAGGGGGATCATTATGGCGCTAAAACTTCAATATACTCTTGCCGCCTTGGTCGCTATGTTGCTGAACGAATTCCAAGCCGCAGCTTTAGCAAACAACTTTTAGAACCATTGTTAGTGTATGGCGGAAGAAAGATTTAGGAAGACTGGCTCTGCTTTCTTTCCTAATGCCTGGATGTTGACAGTGCAGCCATCAGCCTTTGGACCAATAGTTAGAGAAAGTGAATTCTTCTATCGTGTAAAGTAATAGATAATGGCGGCTGGCCACAATAATATGATAAAGACGATCATCCAAACCCAGCTAAAATCTCTACCTCCTTCCGCAACAATGGTCTAGTTAACCACAGTATTCTTTATTGCAAGTTCGCTTGTTCCGATAATCCTGTGAGCTGCATTGTATACATCAGTAGCGCTCATTGCCGAGTCCCTGTTTAACGATCCCATTGTCTTGACACATTGCGCATGCATGTTCCTTCTATTGAAGTTTTCTATCATGTCCTCACATATGACTCAAGAGTCCGGTTTGATTTGGCGCAGGTCAGGCACTAGCTTGCGTTTATTTTCGTGCTCAACAAGAATAGTAGAGAAGAAGAATTCAGAATAGTTATAAGATACCCCTCTTAGAGAATGCTAATTGCCATTCACGCAGGCGTTGTCCCAAGTGTTGACTGTTTTCACTGTGGGAAATGCTCCATTCTTCGATATTCAACAAATCTTGGAAGAACCCGTTGCCATCGGCACTTGGGTTTTAGCTATCGCGGCGATTGCTCTTGTCATTGTCGGTATCTACTATGGCCGATCGAGAGGTAAAGCGCAAAGAGAAATGATAAAGCAACAGAAATATCTTGTACAGGAGCAAAAGAACACTACTGAGGTACAAAAACTCACCTCGGAATCTATTCAAAAGTCGGTCAGGCTGCAAGAGAAAACAATGTTGATGGGCGAAATGATCAAGATCGATGAGATGATAAACAGTGAATCAGCCAGGTCAGATCGGAACGCTATATACAACCATGTATCGGGGGTGGAACTGCAGGGGAATTTTCATATTGTTGCGGAACGAGTTAGTAGCAGATTCGATAGAATAGGAGCGATAATAGAAATCAATGATGAACTTAGAGCTGCATATTTGCATATACATGCTAGAGAAACCGGCAAATCATGGATCGCACTCAACGATTACGTAAGTGCCGAGCGGAAACGAAAGCGTGATCAACTATATTATCGCTTTTTCTCTACAATTGGTCAGAAGTCGGTAGAATACTGGAATGCCAGAAATCCTAGTGACTCGTTTGCAATCGCGAAGTATCAGCGTGAGAACACAAGCAACATGTACAGTCCTTGACTTGGCGACAATGCCTTACGCATGATTTCGCTTATTTTGTGCCACTTGCATGAGATGTCCACATCTCGACATTTGCTTCAAGTCTGCTCTATTCGCTTGCTAATTCCTACGTAGTCAACCGATCCGTATAAACGCCTTGTGTCAATCAATGCACTTTTGTCCTGATGGCCGTGCCATAACTGTCTCAGTTAGTTTATAAACAGAGGAGGTGTCGTGAACTCTCACTTACTCTTTGATTTATACACCATCTGCTCTACCCCAATCTATATGGGCGGACTAGGGTTATGCCTTTGTTGCAAGAAAGACAAACTGCTTACAGAGCATCACGATAGGGAGATTAAGGAGAAGGTAATGATCTGTAGGGACTGCCACAATTTAATTGAAGAATATCTCAAGTTAGTTGAAAAATATAGCAACTTTATACCAAAAGACCGTCAAGCTTTAGTCGACAAGGGTTCTTCGAGGTCCAAGAAAGATGATATTACATCGTCATCTTCAGAAAAGGAACTTTCGCCGCCAGAACCAATCGATAACAATAATCTTCATGATACTTCTGATGTCGCCGATATCGCCGACCAAGCTGCAAATCTGCCAGATGACCAGGTTCAGGCATTGAAAGAGATAATTAGCGAATACAAGAAGAGTGACAAGACTTCTACGTCCGATAGCGATCAGGTCCTTGAGAATGAAGAACTAGAGCAGCCCCGTAAACGACAAAAGGGTTGGTTGCATTAATATTAAGAAAATTAGGATGGATGTTAGACATGACAGACCCTGCGCCTATCTATCTATCTATCTATCTATTCAATTTCATGGTAGCAAGGTCAGCAAATGATACAATAGTCTTCTGAGATGCTCTTGGATCTTGACATGTGCGCATCATAGTGAGTTGTGCATGAACCGCTCGGAAAAGAGCCTCGACTCATCACAAAATTATTGCATATCCTTCTTGACCCATAGTTTATCCATCTGGATGGCTTTTGCCTCCGTAACGTATGGCCATTCGCGACCAGAGTGGAGAGCACAAAAGTAGTGATTATGTGACCCATGCTGGCATTACAGTTATTGTACCCCGCAACCAGGGCCATGGCGCTGTATGTATAGAATAGCTTCCGGGTGTGTAGAATTCGCAGGCAAAAGGTTCATCTGGTACGAGTATGACCTGTAATGAGGATGATTCGATAGTCATCGAATCATATTCTCTAATGGGTTCGCATTTGCCATCGATATTAAGTTCCACCGCGAACTCTTCTTGGTTTATCCATCTAACTGTATTATTTAGTCCAATCACCACTGTCGGGGTCCGAGGCTCAAAATTTCTTTCCTCAATAGCTGCTCCCTGTGGTATGTATATCGTAGTACCATGAATTGATGAAATGATCCTGTTGGGTGATGAGCCTTGAAAAAACAAGAAAATTGTGAGCAAAAACGCGACTCCCACTCCAAGACCCGCTATAACAGGCGCCTTTAGACCATTATCCATGATACTAATTGTGTCCGAATCTACCTTTTCAAGTTTTCAGTCAGTATTTGCTACCAACCCTTAAAAAATTGAGAACAAGGTCGTACTCCGACAAAATATACAATTGATATCTTGAAGCAAAACGCCAATATCGTTCAGATCGCAAGTCCGCCGGCGCCTGATCTGCTTGTAATACTACCTCTTGAAATCGCCGGCGGTCGCATATATGCAGGACATGTGGATGGCTTCCATCAGCTCACTGCTGTAGAACACCGACGTTAGACTGGATTGTGCATTCCATATCAGTGGTGGTCCTGAACTTTTCATGGCAGAGCTCGACAACAATTCCGGCGATCCGCCAGTGTTTCAGAGCTTTACCATCGATGAGGAGATCACGTGCAAGAGACTATCCTTGCGGTACTTCGGGGATACTAACGGCGTAAATGCAAACCTAGCAGTAAAATTTGTTGAGATAGACGGACTAGACGATCTAGAAGTAGGTTCATGGACTCTCCTCTTCTTGTTTCTCACTTTTCATAACGGCAGAGATGTCCGGAGGAATGAGCTCTAAATGATTTGTCTCGATCGAACTTGTTCTTTGCCAGCCAGCTGAGTAAGGCTCGTCAATATATTGATAACGAGAGATGCTGTTCTTTTTCCCCGTTGAAGTCCTCCGATCTCTCAGGACTGTTTGAGAAGTAAGGGAGATGTCGGGAACTAACACTTACTCTTTTATTTATACACCATGTGACCTAATCCAATGTGTATGGGCGGATTAGGACTATGCCTCTGTTGCAAGGAAGACAAACTGCTTACAGAGCATCACGACAAGGAAATTAAGGACGCGCTAATGATTTGTAGAGAGTGCCACGATGTGATCGAGGAATATGTGAAATTGATCAAGAAATACAGCCATCTAATACTAAAAGATACCAGCGCTTAGTCGACAAGGATCATTGTTATCAAGAAAATACTGGGAGAATCCTAAAGGGTTTACGAATTCTCTCCTAGTACCCTGTTATCACGTCAAGGAATTGAAGCGCAAAGCAACAACGCACCATTGATCAATGAACAATGACCCAAGTCGCTGCCGCACCCAAGCTGGAACATGAACCGTGGAGAGCAGCCCAAAAAAATAAGAATAGTACTCTTCCTTCTATGTCTTCTCTTTATGGCCACCTTCTGCACCAGCAGAAAATCCTGAACGATATCTTTTGGCCCTAGAACCAAATAGAATCGCGGTTAGGAAGGCGAAGATCCCTGCGGTTATGTAATAGGTCATCATTGCGTCTGCCATCGCTAGAGGGACGGCGCTTGTCGAAGATAAAGTTTTCTTTTGTTGAATCTTCGGGAGTTGTAAAGGGTTGTTGAAAAGCGGTTGGTGGGCAATCCTAGAATGGGCTTCCGACCTTCACATCATCTCTAGTTAGTATTGTTTTTGTTTTATCGCCACCAGTCCTCTTTCGGATGTACCAGACGAGGGAGTACATCAAAACAAGATTGACGGGCAAAGACAGAATACTGGAAGATCCTAACACAATGCTTAGACCTGCAAATATTGCGAGAGTTACCTCGGCATCCTTTTGCCAATTCACTCCTTTGAACATTTCAGTTCTATCGCTTCTGTGAATGACAAGTATCACAAGTGCGATGACACCAAACGCGATACCCGCTGTTGTATACTTTTCAACACCGAGAGTTTCACAAGTGAATGCAACAGACCAGTGGATCAAGACTGCAACGGCACTTTGTCATGCCCATTTGTTACCCTCAAACATACCTGTTACAAAGGCTCTTCATAGCGCTTGGCTAAATCCTAATCCACAATGATCTACAGATTCTTCGAGTAGTGACTTCCAGCCCGTCGTGTCTATTCCCGCTGCTTCGACAGGTGTCTTTCCTACTAGTCTCATATGTGGCTTTACGAAATCGTACTGTATCCGCTATTCCTCTTATCGCTATAGACGGATTCAACAAGTTCGTTCTTTAATGATTGGTCGACTAATGCCATGAAGTTTACTAAAGACTATGGTAAAAATTATAAAGATGAATGTTTCTGCAAGACGAAATCAGAATTCAGTAATTGCCTATGCCTCAGCCGATACTGAGATCAAGACCCGTTCTTCTATCATGTCGAGTGCCTTCCGAACGTAAGCATTCGTGATTAGGGATGGCATCAGCAGTTTAATGTTCTCTGGCAGCGAATCATTGAGGCTCAGAAGCATCGTCAGCCGTTTTTCGGTATTGCGCTCCGCTCGGATGGCAGAAATATGATTCAGCATACGTTGTGAGGGAGTCATTTGATGATAATATATGTGCAAGCTCACTTAAAAGGGCGTGTGTCATTTCTACGGTAGCTATTGCAGAAATCGGTCGATACTCAACCAAATAGCATGTAGTCTATCAAATCTATGTAAAAATCTGGAATCTAGATCAGTAAAGCTCGACCCTTTTACGTGCATTTCTTCGCCAAGCTCCATGTCTCCAGCTAAGTTATTTTCGAAATAATTCGCTACGGCATACAGCGTATGCCATTCCTCACCGTCATGGAGCTCCAAAGTGATTTCCAGTGCAAATTAACAGTGGATTGTCGTTCAATATCAAAGAATCAACCGATAGACATGATCAAGAATGGATTATGATTCCACGAACTTTAAATATTATTCTGGTTACTCTAGTACCATTGAAGAAAAGTTGTGATAACTGTGGCAGAGAAATCTCGAAATTCACATTCTTTACTCCAAATAAGAAAATCTATAGATTCAATAACGCAATGCTCTGCCAGGACTGCCACATAAAAATAAGTGGTCGTGAGCAGTTAGAAGAGTTGTAACAGCATTCGCAGATTGGCTTTCCTTCAGATGTGTAGCGCTTAACCCTTTTTCTCGGCTGCTGGTTGTGATTCAGTCATTTAGCAAATGCAAACGACTCCGGCTGAAAATAAATGTTTCTACAAATTGGATGGGTATACTACGTTTCTACACTTACATAGCTTTGCGTAGACTACGTATTGCAGTGATGCTGGAAGCAGTAACATTGTCAGAAGCTGATCCAAATGTTTCTTCCCAGCAGCAAGACGGAAAGAAAGAAAAGACTGTGTGATTTGCAACAGTTGCTACTGATAAGCGTCATCATTACCCACACGCAAGGAGAATATGCATAATGCCCTGAATGTCGTGGAGCGATTTCAGGTTTTCCGCTTTCACGTGACAAAGCCTAACGAAAAACAGATTTTATGAAACCCAACCATCGCATGATGAACTTGACGCCCTTGAATGGTTGCTTTCCAAGATTTAGTATCGCCCACACAATACAGAAAACAGCTTTATTTGAAGGCCCGTCTGCGGTAACGAGTTGAAGGTAGGGAGCAGTCAACTTTAACACGATAACATGGTTATGGTCCAAATGTTAGGAAAACCAATCACCAGAATAATTCTTGTGGATGTTGAAGCCTATATGACGACCGTTTTCAAATGTGGGCTTGAATCATATGGTTTTGAAGTCGACGCCTTTACGGATCCTGAGGAAGCACTAGAAGAATACCAGCCCGGCAAACATGATATGCTGATAAGACGTAAAAATGCCAAAGGTCATAGGATTTGAACTGTACTGGCAGATAAGCAAAGTTGATGACAAGACAACAAAGTTCACGGCAAATTTGCAAAAGTTGTCCTGCCTGAACCAAGATTTCCTGAATTATACAGAAAGGTCAATTCTACATGACCCATCAAGAGCTATATCAGGATGTTTCAAATGACAGAGATAGGCATGGCCCAAGCACAAACTAACCACCAAATCAGGTATACCTTGTGTCCAAATTGCCATAATGGCATAATGATATACTGCTATACGTGCACTCATTACCACGAGAAATGCAATTGCGCTGCCCCAATGAATGAGCTAGATAAAAAATAAAAAGGCTAGTCTTTCTAAATTCACTCATGCGAAAAGCCCGAACACGATAAAGCATCTCCAATGCCACTTGCCATTTTTGTGTATATATAAAAAGAGATCAGATGAACAGTGAGGAAAGGTGAGCATAGGGTGCCAATATTCTAGCTCGTTTGCCTGCTGGAAAACTACATGGTAGCACAGTGCATTCTGACATAATAGAGGATTATTCCATAGAATTCTAGGCAGATTGTCTCATGGTTTGGATCTATAAAATATGGCCCATCCTCGATCCATGCCAATGCATCCAACTTCCACAGTACTTATTAGATCGTTTTTGGTTAGCATTAATTTGCATGAGATACGAGTCACTTGCAAAGCGTAGATATCGCGACTATCGTGTGCAGAAGCTCAAAGAATCGCTTCAAAAGGCCTTAATTTCAGGTCTGCTGAGAATCGTTCAAACATTAATACGGACGATGCAGAGAATAGGAATCTTAAGAACGAGGAATATTGAGAAGGTCACAGTCGAATAGCGAGAACCTGGCGTTGTTCGCTTTTCTCTTCGTTAAAAGTCTGCAATGAGGGCACTATGGATTTCGTTGGCAAGTGCATCTTCGTTGCGCAATTCAGTAGGAGTGGAAGTTCTGCTTATGCGTTTTTAGCGTCTTAAATGATCTGAATCTTTTATTGCACTTATCGCATAGCCAATGGCCCGGAGAATGGGGCGAATTTGCCCGCAAGGAACCTGAAGGTACGAAATATAAATCATATTTTGATTTGTAATGCTTCTTTTCGGTAAAAGCGTCGGTTCTAATTGACACTTCTATATCTGATAATCTACACGATATACAAAGTAGTGTACGTATCACGTGATGACACTTTTTTGGTAACCACAGGTTCGAGTGGGATATGATATTCGATGCTGTTGTTGAGCAAGAGGACCTGCCTAATGAAATGATATAAGCAAGCCTACAGCACATCAAACAGTCCGCGTAGCATGACTGGGATCATGGTCGTTGACGATGATAGAGATGTTCTAGCTGTTATCAAGATGATGTTAGAAAGAAGGGGCTATGACGTTCATGTTTTTGGTGATCCTGTTTTAGCGCTAAGACATCTGAAAGAGGATGGCTGCAAGGGGTGCGAGATTGTAATCTCAGATATAATAATGCCAAAGATCACAGGCGTAGAACTATCAAAGTACGTGAAGGAATCACGACCTGATTTGAAATTTTTGATAATGTCATCGATGCCAGTCCGTAAACAAGAATGGCGCAAACTAATACCTTTCACAAAGTACATTGATGACTTTATTCCCAAACCGTTCTCGTTAGAAGAACTTGCAGATGCAATAGAGAAATTGGAACGGGAGCAAAAAACAAAATCCAATGAGATCTAGACCCTCGACTCTGCAGCTGAAAATTCCCTTCTGAATTTACATGGATTGATGTGCATTAGCGTTAAAAAAGCAAAGGCCATCGATTTAGAGCCTATCCCAGTAATATTGACTCATTAGCCACATTTGTTTGACGGCTATCGGTATAGCTAACCCATACCAATATTACACATGTGGCAAAGTATCGTTACAGAAAGAAACACCTTCCCACCATCAAAC
>Ga0209431_10001310_pt1 | contig 20737 bp, 14 predicted proteins | sample RifCSP13_3_FD_184021 | JGI IMG/M metagenome (GOLD analysis project Ga0209431, IMG submission 184021) | Soil microbial communities from Rifle, Colorado - Rifle CSP2_sed 13_3 (SPAdes) (version 2) | ecosystem: Environmental > Terrestrial > Deep subsurface > Rock core/Sediment | place: Rifle...
TGGTGTTTAATCTGCTTCCGGATATACCCACATAATGGCCTGCCGCAAAAGCCGTCTGTAATTCTCATTTGCAAACGTCGGCGCATCATGCCCCGACTGTATTGTCACCACCGTGGAACTGCCATACCTGTGTGTCCAGCCGATGACGGGTGTGCTTGTGGGATCACTGGTCAGCAGCAGGGGAACAACATCGGGAGACACATAGAAATTCATATAGGTCTCATCAAACAATACAAAATCCCGGAGTCCTTTGGTCACGGGATGCAACGTATCCACCACCTGTATGGGAATATTCCTGTCATGGATGTAGGAGGAGGCAGGATATTCCCTGCCTGCCACCGTGGTGGGCTGATGGAAATACTTACCACCGATTATGCGGACATATTCCTCCCATCCATCAAAGGCACAAATGCTATGATGCAGGACCACCAAAGGTTTTCCCTGCCGGATGCAATCCGCGAATACTTTTTTCTGTTCTTCGCCTATGGTCTGCCACATGTGATAAAACACCAGCACATCATAGTTTTTCCTGTTTTCAGGCAGAAAAACGTTGAAAGCATCCGGTAATTCCACGATCTCGAATGTCATACCGTTTCCAAAACCGGTAAGCATTTCGGTAAATGCTTTTTTATCATAATCATGCCCGCCGGTTATTACCATAATCCTGACCGGATCGGACCGGTATCCGGAGGTCAGGGCGACTACAATGACAAGAGTCAGTATCAAGGCGAACGAAAATTTCAGTTTCATAGGATTACACCACGGGCCATTTGAAAGTTGACTGCAATTTTATGCGTTTGCCGGTTGCCCCGGATTTTCTGGCGGCTTCAATTACCTCGAGGACATGCAGGGCGTGTTCGGCGTTGATAAGCGGTTCTTTTCCCGTGCCGGTTTTACGCAGAAAATCTTTCCGTGTAATTGTCTTATTTTTCCTCATGACTACAAGGTTTACTTCATTCAAAAATTTATAAAATAGGTTATTCCCGCATGAATTACCTGGCTTCGCGATGCTTCGTAATAAAACTGATCCGTATTCAGCGGGAAAATGTTGGTAAGGCTGTGGCTATAGGAAGCCCGTATTCCCGGCGTACCAAACTTTGTATATATTTCAATGCCGATACCTCCTGTAAACCCAAATTCCCATTTGCTTTCAAGCACTTTGAGATAATAAGGTTTGTAATAGGGATTATACATAATGTAACCAGGCTGTTGCAGGGAGTATACCCGGAAATTCTCACTATCCCTAATGGATATGGTCTCCTTTTCCTGGAGCCGCCTTGATAAATAGGGCCCGAGCGTAAAAGCAAACCGCAGCATTCTACTGCCTGCAATAAAGGCAGCCATAACCGGAATATCCAATACCTGCAGGTTTCTTTTGTATGTACCGGTCGAATCACGGTTCTCCATCCAGCCCCTGCCCGAATAATTCACTTCAAACTGCAACCCGATATTCGGTTCGGAAACGTGCCTGAATACAAAACCGAAGGAATTTGCAGTCAGCAGGTCCTGGCGGACAAACGGGCTGAAGCTTACCCTGTTGAAATTGATCCCTGCATTGAAACCGATATGGGTAGAGGTGCGGAAATCTTCCTGCGCATTCATGCTTAAGGATAATACCAGGAATGAGAAAACAATCAGTACCTTTTTAAGCATATCATGCGCATTTATTTGGGAATTATCAGCCTTCCGTCAGGTAAGGCTGTCTTCCAAAGCCGCCAGCAGTTCTTTGGAAACTTTCCTGGGATATTTCTTCTTGATCTCCCTGAGCATTTCAAGGGCCTGAAAACCATATTCCACAAGTCCTGCTGGATTCTTATCGTAATTATAGCTTCCAATACAGAATTGCAGTTTTGAAATAATTTCGCCGAACTCGGGTGGTTCTAACTTATGAAATGCATGCGCAGCTTTTTCGCATGCATCCCGCAGTCTTTCACTTTTTGTGTCCATTGGCAGTATTGTTAAATGTTTGGATAGATAAATATAATCTATTTTTGATCTATGTTCAATAGTTAGCCCGGGAGAGTTATTAACCCATTTGCAACAACTTTCGGCCGGGTTTCGCTATTCCTGAAGTTTCCGGGCCAAATGCTGGTGAACCATATCTTTCAGCGATTCATACGAGTGATTCTCAGGATAAACTGCATGCAGGAATTCAATCTGCACTTTTCTGAACAGTTTGGGAAATCTCGAACCGGATGGAAGAATATTGTATGAACCCTTAATCATCACCGGGATAACAGGCACTTTAAGTTCCTGGCTGAGGATAGCAAACGTTTGCTTGAATTCACCGAGTTTCCCGTTCAATGAGCGCGTTCCTTCGGGGAAGATCAACAGGTTTTTTCCTTTTTTCAGGGCTTCTGCCAATTTTTGAATGGACAGTTTAAGGTCCTTGTTCACATCCACCAGGATAATATTGTTGCGGTTGGCAAGGTAGCGGAGGAAAGGTCCGCGGAAGTGCTTCTCCTTGGCATACACAAAAGTATTCTTCATGAATTTACGTTTGAACAGGGAGGCAACCAGGAAACCATCGAGTATGCTCTGGTGGTTTGGGGCAATAATGCAGGCTTGTTCCGGCAGGTTCTCAAGTCCCTTTGCCCTGACACGCATGAACATTTTAAAGACCAGATGAAACATGTTCTTCAGGAGATTATGTGAAAACCCTGAGGCGGGGAGCGTGATGTGTACTTTTTCCTTAAGGATGTGTGACCAGCTGATACCTTCAAAATTCAGTCTTGTTTTTTTGTTATGCAGATACTCAGCCAGTTTTGCCACCGACTGGTAATCCGCAAGGTTGTTCTCAGGAATATCCACACCGAAAGCGGTTTCAATAAAAGTTGAAAGACTCACCCTGCCCAGGGAATCAAGGGACAGGTCAAGCTCAATATGGTCATTGGGACGGACAGTTTGTTGCGTTTCACCTTCGAGGAATTTCTTAACAGCCTGGTATTCACGTGTCTTAGGCTCATCCTGCGCCTCCTGCTTCCTTACACCGGCGAGTTCGGGAAGCAGGTAACGCTTGATCTTGCCGAGGCGGGTCCTGGGTAATTCAGCCGAAGTGATATGGAAACGGAGGATCTTTTTATATGGGGAAACAGTACGGTTTACCAGGTCAATAACCTGCCACCTGATATGTTCCCCGATGTTGTTAATGCCCGCTTCGTTCAGTTTTCGGAAATCAGGCACGATAATGGCCTGCAATATTCCTTCCTTGAGGAAAACGCCTGTTTCTTTGACAAAAGCCGAATATTTCAACACGGTGCGCTCAACTTCTTCGGGATTTATGTTCTTGCCGTTGGGCAGTACAATGAGCTCCTTTTTCCTTCCTGTGATATGCAAATAGCCCTTTTCGTCGAGATGGCCCAGGTCACCTGTGTGCAACCAGCCGTCCCTGAGTACTTCTGCAGTTTCTTCGGGCTTATTGTAATAACCCTGCATGACATTATTTCCTGAAACAACGATTTCTCCGTCAATAAATTTAATCCCGAGCCCCGGCAACAGATGCCCGGGAACGCCGGGTAAAACTGTACCCGGTCGTGTAAAGGTGATCATGGGAGCAGTTTCCGTCATCCCGTACCCTTCCAGTATTTCAAAACCAAGTGTTTTAAAAAGCCTTACCACTTCGGGATCAATGGGTGCACCGCCGCAAACCAGGTATTTCAGATGGCCCCCGAATTTACGTTGCACGGAACCGAATATCTTGCGCGAAAATGAAAGGGAATCAACAGCTCCGGCAATAGCTACCAGCCCTCTTGCAACCAGGTTGCGGTTGATCTTTTCCCTGAGTCCCTTGTAAATAAGCTGATACAACCTGGGAACCCCGATCATCATGGTAACCTTATAGAGCTTCAGGGTAGCCAGCATATCCTCTGCAGCCAGCGAGGTGTTCAGCACCATGGTTCCGCCGGAATACAACGGGGCGACAATGGTACCCACCAGGGGCAATATATGATGAAACGGCAGCAGGATCATGATCCGGTCACCGGGAACAAAGATCGGGACATCCTGGCACACCGCCTTCAGGTTGGCAAGCAGGTTTTTAAATGAAAGCATGACCCCTTTGGGATTACCGGTTGTTCCTGATGTATACAGGATCAGGGCTGTACGCTCTTCGTCGTCGACCACAAAATCACCTGGTTCGGCAGAAGTAATAGAAACAATAAGGTTTTCGAACACCAGCACTTCAGGATCCCTGCCGGCATCTTTCAGCGCATCCCGGACAAAATCTGATTTTTCTGAAGAACAGAAAACCGCACGGGGATCGGAATCATGCAATATATAGGCAACATCTTCGCGTGAGGATAGTACATCAATGGGCACTATAACGGCACCGTTCTTCCAGGCAGCATACAGTGCCACTATCCATTCGGGACGGTTTTCTGAGAAGATCACGATGCGATGATCCCGGACATCTTCCAGGATTGCGGCATAGCTGTCAATTTGTGACAACAGGCCGTCGTAAGTAATGGTAATGTTCTTTCCTACGAGAGCGGGCTGCTCCGATCTTCCAATTAATTTTATCATCAGATGGATTTAAGGATATAAAGGTATAATATTTTACTTTACTGCGCAAAGAGCATCATGCAGAGCAACTACAGCCTTACGGTAGTCCTCCCGAGCAATGACAAACTGCATATTTACCTGTTTCAGCGATTGTGACAGGGCATCAACATTGATGTTGTTTGCTGCCAGCGCTGCGGTGGCTTTTGCAATAATACCGGGCTGTGCGATATTGGTACCCAGTGTGCATACGAGAGCGACTGGTTTTACGGTCACCTCGTAATACTTGCCCCTGAGCTCATCAAGGAGCAACTCTGAGAGGTCCTCCTCCCAGATCACCTGGGTGATGCTGTTGGCATTGGTGGCCTTTAATATGTAACTCACATTGTTTTTCTCAAAAGTTTCCATAATGGAGCGGTCATACCCGACCTGCCCTACCATCAGGGGATCGTGGATCTCTATTGCCACTACCTGATCGGTGCCGGAGATGATCTCCACCCGGGATTTCTCCCCGACATAATCCTTGGAGATCAGCGTACCGGGATGATCTGGCTCAAAAGTATTCTTGATACGAATGTTGATGCCGGCCATCTCCAGGGGCTTGGAGGCCTTCGGGTGAATGGCTTCCATGCCGATATCAGCGAGCTGATCGGCTACGTTGAAATTGGTGTGACCCACCGGAATTGATTTTTCCACCCCGACAATATTCGGATCAGCCGAAGAAAGGTGAAATTCCTTGTGTATGATCGCTTCATCGGCATTTACCTCCACAGCAACCTTGGAAAAGGTAACCTCGGTGTATCCGCGGTCAAACTCACGCATGATCCCTTCCGTACCTTTTGTATAGCCCGTAACGACGGGTATGGTTTCAGTGAAATCAAGGTTTCTGAACGCCTTATGGATGCGCTCGTCAATGGTGAGATATTCCGAATCATTGAATCCGCAGAGGTCGACAAATGTTGCTTTTATACAGTTGTTTTCCAGAATATTTACGGAATTAAAAGCAGAATGGGCCTCTCCGATGGAAGAAAGAATTTCCCTTGCTGCCAGCAATATATTCTGACGGTTCACATATCCGGTGGCCAGCACGTCGGCCAGACTGTTCAGGTAATTCTTGGCCTGCACGATCCGGTTGGTGATGAATTCATCGGCTTTGTCCAGGTTCAGCCCGATATCCTTAAAAGTCCGGTTGATTGCAATGAGCTTTTCCAGCAGGTCCATCAGGGCCCGGTTATAGTCCTCAAAATTTACAAACTTAAGGTAAATGCCCGGTTCATTGGTCTTTTTATGTTCGAGCAGCCAGTTGGTTACATCGTTGTAGGCCGAAACTACAAATATCCTGTTATAATAACCACATTCCCCGCAGGGCTTCATAATAATGTTGCTCATCACATCCCCGAACTTTGACATGGATGATCCGCCAATTTTCTCAACCGTCAGCATTTGCTATGAATAGTAATTTAGTTGTTGTGCATAAATTTCCAGAGTGGCAAAAATAATAAAAAAAGGTCAGATATCGGTTTGAGGTTTGACAACCCACAACCCACAACCTATTTTAATTCTACCCTGAACACGGGCTTATGACCGAACAATTCTCCCCCGGCGTTATAAAAATCAGATCCCAGTACCATGGACAAAACCTCCTTGGTCATTGTGTTGTTCACCGGATCAAGGTACCATGCTTCCGTAAACTGTATCATACCAATATTATCACGGGAGAATCCCTGCTCCTCCTCAATGTCTTTGATCTGTCGCGGGGTTAGCTTTTCCCATGTTTCAAGGTTAAATGCCAGTGCCCTTCCGGTATAAACCAGGTCAAATATGCTGTCAATTAAAGCTTTGTGATTCAGGCGGCTAAGACACCGGGCTCTCCATGTATCCCCCGGATCAGGATTCCGTATAATGACATCATATGTAATGGTGTCAGCAATCACTGTTCCATAAACAGAATCGCTTCCGAAACCGCTATCAGGAGATGTTTTTCTGTCGGCCTTATTTCTGCAGGCTATAGCAGAGAGAAGGCTTAAAATGACGAGGGACAAAAAGATTTTTTTGATCATGGTATTGGATTTGAAGTTATGAGGTTATGAAGTTTTAGGTGTAAATTTATATTCAAGTTTCGGGAATTTTTTGGATATTTTTGATGGTTATTCTGTTTAATATAGCATCATGGGTAATAGAAAAGTAATCATCGGGGTTTCAAAGCTATCTCCGAATTATGCTGACTGGCTGGGCAGGCTGCAGGAAGACCAGGAAATTGTAGATCTGTATGAACTGCCGGAGGAGGCATTATCCATACAGGTCAAACGACTTTCGGGCATATTGCTTTCCGGGGGCAGTGACATCGATCCCCGTTTGTATGACAGGCCTGAGGATATTGCACATTGCAGGAACATTGATACAAAACGGGATAACCTGGAAACGAAGCTGATTCATTTGGCCTTTGCTTCCGGGATACCCGTTCTCGGTATTTGCCGCGGCCTTCAGATCTTGAATGTGGTTCATAAAGGGTCCCTGTGGGCCGACATACCTTTTTATGTAAATTCCGCCGTTATTCATCAGAACAAAGAAGACGTATTTCATCCTGTTTCAATAAAAAGGGATTCTGTGCTGTATAAGGTGACAAAATCGTCCGAAGGACTGGTAAATAGTTCACACCACCAGGCTGTGAGCCGGATTGCTGAGGGTTTTAATGCATCGGCTTTCAGTTCCGACGGTCTGCCGGAAGCAATTGAGGCAGACCGGGACGTGCATCCTTTTTGTCTTGCCGTGCAATGGCATCCGGAGCGGATGGAAATTGAGAATCCTTTGTCGGGGTTACTGGGAAAGGCTTTTACAGCGGCAGCTGCGGGGATTGGTGAGAAGCTGCCGGAACCGTAAATCCAAAAGTACTGCCCTTTCCAGGCCAACTGGTAACCCAGATTTCACCACCATGCAGGTTAATAAATTCCTTGCATAATTTGAGTCCCAGTCCGCTGCCATTCTCAGAAGCAGTTCCCTTCCGGGAAAGATAACTGTCGATCCTAAACAGTTTTTCCTGTTCTTCCCTTGTCATACCTGTTCCCTGGTCGGTTATTTCTATGGTGACCAGGTCTTCGGAAGCGGTTCCGGTAATAAAGATTTCGCCCCCGCGATACGAATACTTGATGGCATTGGAGATCAGGTTACGGAACACTGTTTTTAGCATATCTTCGTCCCCGGTGATCACCAGCGGGCTGTCCAGCGAATTGCGGACCGACAGTTCCTTCTGTTCATAAAGCGAATGCAGGTTGCGTAATTCCTCCTCAAGCAATTGTTTTACCTGCAGGGGCTGAGGCCGGAAATGAACGCCTTTCTGTTGGATCATTGCCCATTCCAGCAGATTCTGGAGCAGGTTGTAGGTTGAAATGGAATTGTCATACATGATCTTGCTTTTGCGTAACGCTCCCTCTTTATTATTGTTTTCAATATTATTCAGGATCATATCCGACATGTTGATCATCAGGTGAAACGAATTGCGAAGGTCATGTGCAATGATAGCCAGGAACTTATCCTTTGAGGCGTTTAACTCTGTCAGGTTCCTTTCGGTCTCCAGCAGTTTGTTTTCTTTTTGCTTTCTCCCGGTGATATTTGTAAAAATGATAGCCCAGCCGAAGAGCCTGTCCTGGTCGCTGTTTACCGCAACCACCCTTAAATGGTAATATTGCAGGATGCCGTCACGCGTGATCTCAACATCCGATTCAATCCCGTCGGCGGGATTTGCCAGAACGGGGAAAATGGAAAGCACCTGGTTAACATCTTTGCCTTTCATGGAAACCGATAGTTCGGGAATAATTTCCGAGGCAGCGCTGTTGTGGCTGATCAGCCTCTTCCTGGTGTCCATGATCACCAACCCGTCGGTGAGGCTGTCGAAGACATGTTCCAGGGCAACAGGCATGAGATCGAGCAGGCGATACCTGAAAATTCCCAGGGTGCTGAGAATGCCAACGATTGAAAAGGAAAAAGGAAGAAGATCGAGGTTATGGGGGCTGTTGCCGCTCAGGTAAATTATATAAAATATCCAGGGCACCACCGAGGAGAACAACATGATGGAGGCGCGGATGCGGTTCAGTCCACGCGACTGAATTACCATCACCAGGAACAGGATAATACTGAACAGCAGCAGAATATTTGAAACCCCCTGGTGAATCCAGTACCAGGTTCCTTTGACAAATGCGGCCAGGGGAATCGACTGGAAGTGGGTCAGTTTTAGTTCCTTGTAGTAAAGATCGTTGAAATTAGTGAAATGAAACACGAGTGTTGTGAGTGAAAAGAGGAAAAGCAGAACGATCAGCCAGGGTTTAAAGAGTTTCACCCTGCCGGTATATTGTACGGCAAGAATAAAAAAAATGGTGGGAAGGAAAGGGATGGCGATGTATTGAATATTTAGCCAGAACATTATTTCTCCGAGGTTGCCTGCCTGTAATTCCATTGCATAACCAAAGGAATACAGGCTGATACCAAATAACATAATGCTGTACGTGAGGGTTAGCAGCGTTTTATTGTACCGGAGGGAGTAAACAGCAAGAATAATATTTATCAATGCCGTGGTTAACAGTATTATGCTGTAGGGATTCAATCTTACACCGGTTAAATGAGCACAAAGATAGTGTCAAATGAAAAGGCTTCGTGCAATAATCCTGCCTAATTTTGGAGGTACGGCACAACTACCTGTTAAAAATCAACCGTTGACCTTTTATCTGTTCATGAAATGTTCCGTTCTCATAAACCAGGTTGCCGTTTACAAAGGTATGCGTGACCCTTGAGGAAAATGTCATACCGGAGAGGGGAGACCAGTTGCATTTGTACAGTACATTATCATCCGAAACAGTCCAGCGCGATTGCGGGTCTACCAGCACGCAATCGGCATAGTAGCCCTTGCGGATATATCCACGTTCCCTTATCCGGAATAAATCGGCGGGTGCATGGCACATTTTTTCAACCACTTGTTCGGGACTCAGGGTGCCTTTATGGCAGAATTCGAGCATTGCCACAAGAGAATGCTGGACCATCGGGCCGCCTGAAGGTGCCTTAAAATATAGATTCTTTTTTTCAGCCAGGGAATGGGGTGCGTGATCGGTGGCCACAACATCAATACTGCCTTCGATCAGACCCCGGAGTAATGCTTCTTTGTCTTCCCGGGTTTTTACGGAAGGATTCCATTTTATCCTGTTTCCCAGGGTGAAATAGTCGCTGTCATCAAATAACAGGTGATGCACACATACTTCGGCCGTGATCATTTTATCGCCGGAGGGGATATTTTTTTTCAGAAGACTGAGTTCATCAGCCGTTGAAAGGTGCAGGATATGCAGTCGTGTATTGTACTTTTCTGCCAGTTTCACGGCGAGTCGGGTGGACTTCAGGCAGGCTTCGGCACTCCTTATCACCGGATGGTAGTGAACAGGTACGTCCTCTTCAAACCTTTTGCGGGCCTGTTCGGTATTGTTACGGATAATGGTTTCATCCTCACAGTGAACGGCAATAAGCATCTTCGAACGGGAAAAAATAGCCTGGAGTGCATCCGGATTATCCACCAGCATGTTGCCGGTGGATGAACCCATAAAGATCTTTATACCGCAAACCCTTTCAGGATCTGTCCTGAGCAGTTCCCCAATATTGTCATTTGTTGCTCCCATATAAAAGGAGTAATTGGCCAGTGAGCGGGTGGCTGCCAGGTCGTATTTCTTTTCGAGCAGGTCCTGTGTTGTAGTCTGGGGGATGGTATTGGGCATTTCCATGTAAGAGGTTACACCGCCGGCCACAGCCGCTCTGGATTCGGTATACAGATCACCCTTATATGTGAGTCCCGGTTCCCTGAAATGCACCTGGTCGTCGATAACACCCGGAAGCAGGTATTTTCCGGCCGCATCGATCACCAGGTCGGCCCGGATGTCAGGCATTGAATTCTCCATGAAAACTTCGCCGATGCGGCCATTGCTGATCAGTATGCTGCCGGGGACCTGTTTTCCTTCATTGATAATAATTGCGTTGATTATCAAGGTTTTGCTCATACACTGGATGTTGGTTTGTAGTTCCGGAAGATGCTTCGGAGTTTCATATTAAGCACGCCCCAGAGTGCTTCATTGAAAATGCCTCCGGACATTTTGGAGGTCCCTTCGCGTCTGTCGGTAAATACGATGGGAATTTCCTCGATACGAAATCCCAGTTTCCAGGCGGTAAATTTCATTTCGATCTGAAAGGCGTACCCACGAAACTTTATTTTTTGGAGATCGATGGTTTCCAGTACTTTACGTTTGTAGCATTTGAACCCGGCAGTAGTATCATATATTTTCATACCGGTGACCAGGCGCACATAAACCGATGCAAAATAGGACATCAGAACACGGCCGATGGGCCAGTTAACGACATTAACACCGGATTTGTACCTTGATCCGATGGCCAGGTCGGCACCATCGAGGCAGGCCTGGTGCAGTTTCATAAGGTCCTGCGGGTTGTGCGAGAAATCGGCATCCATTTCGAATATAAAGTCGTATCCGGCTTTAATAGCCCATTCAAATCCGAGGATATAGGCTGTCCCCAGGCCTTGTTTCACTTCTCTTTCGAGAATAAAAAGTTTTTCGGGATAAATGGTTTGCAGTGATTTAACAATAGCCGCCGTCCCGTCGGGGGAGCCGTCGTCGATAATCAGTATATGATAAGTAAAAGGAAGTGAAAAGATTGTGTGGATCATCTTTTCGATATTCTCCTTTTCATTATAGGTGGGTATTATTACAAGCGCCTTGCTCACAAATTGTTAAATTAATCCGTTACGAAGATATTATATTATTCCAGGAATGCAAACCGCGTGCATGAGTTTAATTAATTCAAAAAAAGTACAAATCAGTTGCGGATTTGAAATGAATTATTTTACATTTGCACCCGCTTTCGTTCTTTGGGTGGTTGTGACAGGGAAAATAAAAAAACCAAGAAATTTCTTGGAGATTAAAATTTAGTTGTTACCTTTGCAACCTCTTTAAAAAAGAGCAGGTTCTTTTAAAAACTGGGACAAGAAAATCGGGAAAAAATATTTGAAAAGGTATTTGCAGATTTAAAAAATAACTTTTATCTTTGCATCCCGCTTTAAAAATTCAAACGAGAAGTTTTAGAGAGTTTTCCCGGTAAAAAGATTGAAAAAAGAAATTTGTTAAAAAGATGGCAGGATTCGGAGAATTTCTTAATTTTGTCGTCCCTTTTATAAAGATAGTTCTTTGAAAAGATTGAAGAGAAAAGAAGGTAAGGAATGAGGAAACCTTAAAATTTAAGGTGAAGTGAATCTTGAGCGATATTTAAATTTTAAATTACAACGAAGAGTTTGATCCTGGCTCAGGATGAACGCTAGCGGCAGGCCTAACACATGCAAGTCGAGGGGTAGCAGGGTAGCAATATCGCTGACGACCGGCGCACGGGTGAGTAACGCGTATGCAACCTTCCTTTAACTGGGGGATAGCCCGGAGAAATTCGGATTAATACCCCATAAGATCGCAGAAAGGCATCTTTCAGCGATTAAAGCTCCGGCGGTTAAAGATGGGCATGCGTGCCATTAGCTTGTTGGTGAGGTAACGGCTCACCAAGGCTACGATGGTTAGGGGGTCTGAGAGGATGATCCCCCACACTGGTACTGAGACACGGACCAGACTCCTACGGGAGGCAGCAGTGAGGAATATTGGGCAATGGGCGCAAGCCTGACCCAGCCATGCCGCGTGAAGGATGAATGCCCTATGGGTTGTAAACTTCTTTTGTACGGGACGAAACTTCTGGTCGTGACCAGGATTGACTGTACTGTACGAATAAGCATCGGCTAACTCCGTGCCAGCAGCCGCGGTAATACGGAGGATGCAAGCGTTATCCGGATTTATTGGGTTTAAAGGGTGCGTAGGCGGAATAATAAGTCAGTGGTGAAAGCCTGCGGCTTAACCGTAGAAATGCCATTGATACTGTTATTCTTGAGTATAGTTGAGGTGGGCGGAATGTGTAATGTAGCGGTGAAATGCTTAGATATTACACAGAACACCAATTGCGAAGGCAGCTCACTAAGCTGTTACTGACGCTGAGGCACGAAAGCGTGGGGAGCAAACAGGATTAGATACCCTGGTAGTCCACGCCGTAAACGATGATCACTCGTTGTTGGCGATACACTGTCAGCGACTGAGCGAAAGCAATAAGTGATCCACCTGGGGAGTACGGCGGCAACGCTGAAACTCAAAGGAATTGACGGGGGCCCGCACAAGCGGAGGAACATGTGGTTTAATTCGATGATACGCGAGGAACCTTACCTGGGCTTGAAAGGGGAACGACCTCCCGGGAAACCGGGATTCTCTTCGGAGCGTTCTCCTAGGTGCTGCATGGTTGTCGTCAGCTCGTGCCGTGAGGTGTCGGGTTAAGTCCCATAACGAGCGCAACCCCTATTGTTAGTTGCCAGCGGGTAATGCCGGGAACTCTAACGAAACTGCCGGTGTAAACCGAGAGGAAGGTGGGGATGACGTCAAATCAGCACGGCCCTTATGTCCAGGGCTACACACGTGTTACAATGGTCGGTACAAAGGGCAGCTACTTGGTGACAAGATGCTAATCTCTAAAACCGGTCTCAGTTCGGATCGAAGTCTGCAACTCGACTTCGTGAAGCTGGATTCGCTAGTAATCGCGCATCAGCAATGGCGCGGTGAATACGTTCCCGGGCCTTGTACACACCGCCCGTCAAGCCATGGAAGCTGGGGGTACCTGAAGTCTGTAACCGCAAGGAGCGGCCTAGGGTAAAACCAGTGACTGGGGCTAAGTCGTAACAAGGTAGCCGTACCGGAAGGTGTGGCTGGAACACCTCCTTTCTAGAGAGAGATTTACTTCATCCTCTCCTTTCTTCTGATCTCTTCTTTTTTTATAATATTAATTCCCTGAAAAGTGTTCCCGGCACTTTGAATTGCAGATGGATTAGTAGCTCAGTTAACTGTTCGCTGCTAAATCCGGGACAGGCAGAGCTGAGTTATCCGGATTACACAGTCCCGTAGCTCAGTTGGTTAGAGCACTACACTGATAATGTAGGGGTCAGCAGTTCAAGTCTGCTCGGGACTACGAGAATTTGATGATTTAATGATTTGATGATTTAATGATTTAAAAATCAAAAAATCAACAGATCAACAGATCAACAGATCAACAAATAATTCCCCGGGGAATTAGCTCAGCTGGCTAGAGCACCTGCCTTGCACGCAGGGGGTCAAGGGTTCGAATCCCTTATTCTCCACCTGAAGTGTAAGAGGGCAAAAGTCCGAAAAATATTGAAGGTTCTTTTAAATAAGTAATGTGGTTTAAGAAACGGAAACATTCGGTTGTTTCATTACTACATGTTTAATGGTGAATGGTGAATGGCTTATTCGCTGTCCATCTTTAAATGAAGTTCTTTGACATGCTGGAAAAAATTGTATATTAAGTTGTAAGTACAACAAAGAAAGTAATTAAGAGCGTATGGTGAATGCCTTGGCTCTCAGAGGCGATGAAGGACGTGATAAGCTGCGATAAGCCGCGGGGAGGAGCAAATATCCTTTCGATCCGCGGATTTCCGAATGGGGAAACCCTTCCGGTTGAAGACCGGAATTCCGTGCAAGCGGAAGCCAACCCGGAGAACTGAAACATCTAAGTACCCGGAGGAACAGAAAACAATAGTGATTCCCTGAGTAGTGGCGATCGAAAGGGGAACAGCCCAAATCCTTATAGTTTCGGCTGTAAGGAGGTTGTAGGACTGCAATATGGAAAATAACTACAAGTGGAACCTTTCTGGAAAGTTTGGCCATAGAAGGTGATAGCCCTGTACACGTAAATAGTTATAATCCTAGCAGTATCCTGAGTAAGGCGGGACACGTGAAATCCTGTCTGAATCTGCCAGGACCATCTGGCAAGGCTAAATACTACTGAGAGACCGATAGTGAACTAGTACCGTGAGGGAAAGGTGAAAAGAACCCTAAGCAAGGGAGTGAAATAGTACCTGAAACCATGCGCTTACAACCTGTTGGAGCCCTGCCTCGGCGGGGTGACAGCGTGCCTTTTGCATAATGAGCCTACGAGTTACTCCTCACTAGCAAGGTTAAGTCTTTTAGAGACGGAGCCGAAGCGAAAGCAAGTCTGAATAGGGCGTCAAGTTAGTGGGGGTAGACGCGAAACTTTGTGATCTACCCATGACCAGGTTGAAGTCCCGTTAACACGGGATGGAGGACCGAACTGGTTAACGTTGAAAAGTTATCGGATGAGTTGTGGGTAGGGGTGAAAGGCTAATCAAACTGAGAAATAGCTCGTACTCCCCGAAATGCCTTTAGGGGCAGCCTTGAGGTCGAGTGTTACAGAGGTAGAGCTACTGATTAGGCTAGAGGGCTTCACCGCCTATCAAACCTAGACAAACTCCGAATGCTGTAACATATACTCAGGAGTGAGCCGCTGGGTGCTAAGGTCCGGTGGCGAGAGGGAAACAACCCAGACCATCAGCTAAGGTCCCTAAATTTATGCTAAGTTGTTCAAACGAGGTCCGACTGCTTTGACAGCTAGGATGTTGGCTTGGAAGCAGCCATTCATTTAAAGAGTGCGTAACAGCTCACTAGTCGAGCGGTTGGGCGTGGATAATAACCGGGCATCAAGCATAATACCGAAGCTATGGATTCCCGACTAACGTCGGGACTGGTAGGGGAGCATTCCAGTCTGCGCTGAAGATGTATCGTAAGGTATGTTGGAGCGGCTGGAAAAGCAAATGTAGGCATAAGTAACGATAATCCGGGTGAAAAACCTGGACACCGATAGACTAAGGATTCCTGATCAACGCTAATCGGATCAGGGTTAGTCGGGTCCTAAGGTATAGCCGACAGGCGAAGCCGATGGATAACTGGTTAATATTCCAGTACCGCCTTATACTGCAATGGGGTGACGAAGTAGTGAAAAGTCCGCGTACGGACGGATGTGTACGTTAAAGGGTGTAGTTATAGGAATAGGTTAAGAGCTGATTCCTGGCGAACCTGATAGTACCATGAGTCTTCGGACAAGTGGATAGTGACTGTAATCAAACTTCCGAGAAAAACCTCTAAGCTTCAGGTATAAGGTGTCCGTACCGCAAACCGACACAGGTAGTCAAGAAGAATATTCTAAGGTGCTCGAGTGATCCGTGGCTAAGGAACTAGGCAAATTAACCCTGTAACTTCGGAATAAAGGGTCCCCCGCTCAGGCGGGGGCGCAGAGAAATGGCCCAAGCGACTGTTTAGCAAAAACACATGGCTTTGCAAAATCGAAAGATGAGGTATAAGGCCTGACACCTGCCCGGTGCCGGAAGGTTAAGGGGGGGGGTTATCCTTCAGTAATGTTGGAGAAGCCCTGAACCGAAGCCCTGGTAAACGGCGGCCGTAACTATAACGGTCCTAAGGTAGCGAAATTCCTTGTCGGGTAAGTTCCGACCTGCACGAATGGTGTAACGATTTGGGCTCTGTCTCAGCCACGAGCTCGGTGAAATTGTAGTCCCGGTGAAGATGCCGGGTACCCGCAACGGGACGGAAAGACCCCGTGAACCTTTACTATAGCTTAGCATTGATTTTGGATAAATGATGTGTAGGATAGGTGGGAGACTGCGAAGCGGCGTCGCTAGGCGTCGTGGAGTCAACCTTGAAATACCACCCTTTGTTTATCTGGAGTCTAATCCCGACTTGTCGGGAGACATTGCTTGGTGGGTAGTTTGACTGGGGTGGTCGCCTCCAAAAGTGTAACGGAGGCTTTCAAAGGTGCCCTCAGCACGAATGGTAACCGTGCGTAGAGTGTATTGGCATAAGGGCGCTTGACTGTGAGACCTACAAGTCGACCAGGTACGAAAGTAGGACAAAGTGATCCGGTGGTTCCGTATGGAAGGGCCATCGCTCAAAGGATAAAAGGTACTCCGGGGATAACAGGCTGATCACTCCCAAGAGCTCATATCGACGGAGTGGTTTGGCACCTCGATGTCGGCTCGTCACATCCTGGGGCTGGAGAAGGTCCCAAGGGTTCGGCTGTTCGCCGATTAAAGTGGCACGTGAGCTGGGTTCAGAACGTCGTGAGACAGTTCGGTCCCTATCTGTTGTGGGCGTTGGAGATTTGAGAGGACCTGACACTAGTACGAGAGGACCGTGTTGGACAGACCTCTAGTGTACCTGTTGTGGCGCCAGCTGCATCGCAGGGTAGCTATGTCTGGTCGAGATAAGCGCTGAAAGCATCTAAGCACGAAGCTCACCTCAAGATGAGATCTCCCTTAAGGGTCGTCGTAGACTACGACGTCGATAGGCTGCAGGTGTAAAGGCAGTAATGTCAAAGCCGAGCAGTACTAATTACCCGTGTGCTTTCGTGTTGCCAGCTTAATATACAACTATTCCAGCATGTAAAATATTTTTTCCGACCCGGTATTTACCAGGATCGGGATACAGGCTTCAGGTGACTATTGCAATGGGGTTCCACCTCTTCCCATTCCGAACAGAGAAGTTAAGCCCATTAGCGCCAATGGTACTGCAATTCGCGGGAGAGTAGGTCGTCGCCGATCTTCAATCCCGGTTTCATGTACGTGAAACCGGGATTTTTTTATGTGTGCCGGGCCCGTTACCACAGGGGCAGCTTTTATTTCTGGCTTGTTTACACTAACTTGCCCCCAACATTTCAAATATCACCAGCATGAAAAAAATGCTGCTGACCCTAGCAGTAATATGCTGCTTTCAGCTTCCAGGCATTACACAGATCGATACATCTTCCATAGTTTATTCCTGGAAACTCGACAACTATTATGTGAACCACATCAGAAACGATGTAGATACCCTGCTCGACAACTTTCAAAACCATAACCCCCTATTCCGGAATTATATTTCCGCTTCAACACTGGGCAATTACGGCCAGCCGGCAGTAAGCAACATTTTTACAGAACGAAACCATGATCAGGAGTTCCTGCTGATCAACACATTCTATCCGTTTATGAAATTCCCTGAAAATACATCCTATTTCAATACCCGTAAACCTTTTACCCAGATCACCTATATTAAGGGCGGTTCCAGCCGGAACAAGGAGGAAATACTCGACGCTTTTCACACCCAGAACCTAACCAAAACACTCAATGTGGGTCTGCACTATACTACGGTGGGGTCCCTCGGACAATACAAATTCCAGAAGGTGAAGAACAACTCTTTTAATTTCTTCAGCAGCCATTCCGGAACGCTTTACAATTACCACCTCAGCGTTAACCTGAATAAAATAGTTGCCGATGAAAACGGAGGTGTTATCAGTGATGCTCTCATCACCGACACTACTTTTTCCGTTACCAAGGATATCCCCACGCTATTCGGCGGAACCGATAATCCGCCGCGACATGTTCCCGATGTGTATAATGAGATCAGAAACCTGAATATATTCACCATACAGGAACTTTCATTCAGAAATAAACGCGGTAAATCAGACTCAGCGGCAAGAAAGATCAGGATCTTCTATCCGAAACTTGTTTATATCTTTCACCTTAACCGTTTCGTTCGGCTGTTCAAGGATGTCAATCCTTCAGTTGGACTGGATAACGGCCTTTACCCGGCTTTGCTGATCAATGAGAATGCCACGTCAGATTCACTCTATTACTGGAGATTATTCAACGGCGTCCGCCTGCACTTCCAGGGCAAAAAGAACAATCATTATTTTGTGGATTATTCCTACGAAATGCTGCAATATACCATGGCGATCCCCACTGCAGCTTCCCAAAATGATACATTGGAAAATCACTGGTTCATTACCGACGAGATACGGCTGCCCGGGATCAGCTACAACAGCCGGTTGTTCAATTCTTATATCTCTTCGGGATTCGACAGAATATTTGCAAACCACGTGGAGTTGAATGCATATGGACGTTATTTCCTGACGGGATACCGGGCAGGTGATTTTCTCCTTGCAGGTGAATTGAAATTGTTTACCGGCAAATCCGGACAACCCAACAGTATTCTTTTACGGGGAAGCAATGAACTGAAAAGCCCCGATTTTTTATATACACACTTTGCTTCCAATAATTTTATCTGGACTAAAAATTTTAACCGGACGCTCTGGAATAATTTGTCTGCTAATATTACCCTGTCCTCCCTGAATGTAGAGATACAAGGAGACTATTACCTGATTGGCGACTTCATTTATTTTAACAAAGAGGCTGTCCCCGAACAATACCATACCGGTTTATCAGTGCTGGCACTGAGCGCCGCAAAGCGTTTTGATTTCTGGAAAGTTTCAAGTACCAGCAGGATTGCATACCAGAAAACAGATAATGAAAGTGTTCTTGGTTTACCCGCTATCTCATTCTATAATTCAACATCCCTGAAGCATCAGATCAATTTTCGTGCAACCGGGGGAAAATTACTGACCATGATCGGATTTGACCTGTTTTACAATTCAAAATATTATGCCGATGCTTACATGCCGCCACTGGCTTCATTCTACAGGCAGCAGGAAAAGCACCTGGGCAATTATCCCTATGTTGATGTTTTTCTGAACGTCCAGCTTAAAAGACTGCGGTTTTTCCTTAAAATGGAACACGTAAACTCCGGCTGGATTGACAAAAACTACTTTTCAATACTCCACTATCCCAGAAACGAGCGTAGCATCAAATTCGGACTTTCCTGGACTTTTTACGACTGACTTTTTGACCACTTGGTGATAACTGTTGATAAATAGCCTTGTTATCAATGCGGTAACTCGTTTTATTTCACTAAATTTGCTGCATATTATGAATGGAATCCAACACATAAGAAACCTTGTTATTGCAATCCTTTTATTCTCCTCCTGCACCTTTCATGGCCGAAGGAATGATGTTACCGTTTGGGAACAGGACCTTGAAAGTATAAGGGAGAAAGGGAAGATCACGGTAATTACCGATTACAGTTCAACGGACTATTTTATTTACCGCGGTCAGCCACTCGGATATCAATATGAAATGCTTCAGCAGCTGGCCAACCATTTGTCGGTACGACTTGAAGTACGGGTCAGCAGGAGCCTGAATGAAAGTTTTGAACTGCTTCGTACCGGTAAAGGCGATATGATTGCCCAGAATCTCACCGTAACAAAGGAACGTCTTGATTTTGTAGAGTTTACGAATCCACATGTTCAGTCACGACAGGTCCTGGTACAACGCATAGCGGAAGACGGAAAGAATGCGGTTACCACTTACTCCCTGATCACCAACCCGCTTAGCCTTAAAGGGAAAACTGTTTATGTTACCCGTGGATCTGCCTATGCCTCACGCCTGCAAAATCTTGCTGAAGAGATCGGAGGCGATATACACGTTATCGAGGTGGATGAAAGCGTGGAACAGCTCATTTACCTTGTTTCCGAAGGTGAAATACCTTACACGGTAAGCGACGAAATAACCGCACGGGTGAATAACAGGTATTACCCAAACGTGGATGTTTCCACCCCGGTAAGCCTTGAACAGCAAATGGCCTGGGCCGTGCGCAGAGGTTCAACCACCCTGCTCGATGAACTGAATACCTGGCTTGACGATTTCACGCAAACGCGCAAGTACAGGGAGATTTATGCCAGGTATTTTGAGAACAACAAGTCCGTCACCATTGTAGAGAGCGATTTTTATGCCATCAATACCGGGAAAATTTCACCCTTCGATCAGTATATCCGGCATTACAGTGAGCGGTTGGGATGGGACTGGAGATTGCTGGCTTCATTGATTTACCAGGAATCAAGGTTCAAAAATAATCTCACCTCGTGGGCAGGCGCCTGGGGCTTGATGCAACTCATGCCTACAACGGCCAAACGGTTTGGCATTGACACCATTTCATCACCCCGCGATCAGATACGTGCCGGAAGCGAATTTATTGAATGGCTGAACAGGCAGTTTACCGACATTCCCGATGAGAATGAACGGATCAAGTTCATTCTGGCATCCTACAACATCGGCCCGGGACACATTTCTGATGCCCGCAATCTGGCGAGGAAAAACGGCGCTGATCCTGACAAATGGGATGATAATGTGGACAGGTTCCTGCTTTCAAAAGCCGACCCCAAATATTACAATGACCCGGTGGTGAAATTTGGTTACTGCCGTGGTACCGAAACCTTCCGGTACGTGAGCGAGGTGCTGGAACGTTATGAACATTACAGGAATTTAGTAGGGGAGTAATTTGCAAATGTGCAAATGTGCAAATGTGCAAATGTGCAAATGTGCAAATGTGCAAATGTGCAAATGTGCAAATGTGCAAATGTGCAAATG
>Ga0209431_10001311_pt1 | contig 20729 bp, 40 predicted proteins | sample RifCSP13_3_FD_184021 | JGI IMG/M metagenome (GOLD analysis project Ga0209431, IMG submission 184021) | Soil microbial communities from Rifle, Colorado - Rifle CSP2_sed 13_3 (SPAdes) (version 2) | ecosystem: Environmental > Terrestrial > Deep subsurface > Rock core/Sediment | place: Rifle...
GCCGGTTTCGGTATTGAGAGTGATACGCGGCATACAAAACATTAGATACAAATCACTCATGCGCTTGGTAAGATCATCAATTATTTGCTGGTTCATACTATCCTTTCAAGAAGCCGTAGAACGGCTGGCGTTAGCGGCGGGGCGCATAACACTTTACACAATTTTGATTGGACGGCCAATTTATGCGGCCACACTCGCCGCAATGCTATTTAGCCCCGTCCGTTGCACGCTGTGTTGGGCGGACCAAAATTTGCTCAAGCGCAGTTTCGAAAAACTTTGATTGTCGATCACGCCGCTGATATTCGCGAGCATGATCGTCAACATTTACCACAATGCCAAAATACGAACCGCGTTGCTGGATTTCATGATGCTTCCAAAACTCCGCTTTTTGATAAGCGCGAAAGATTACGAGAGCATTCATTTGCAAGATTTCCTTTCCGGACGACATTCGCCCAACTATTGCTTATGAGGATTGTACAACGCCGGGGTCTTTATCATATCGTTTCAGCAAAACCCCGGCATCCTCTGGAAAAGGATCATTTGGGAAAGCGCGTTCCCACAATTCGCGCAAGGCCAATCGGCAAACATCCAGATCATTGAAATCGTTCATGGATGTTTCGCTCAACTTTCCGGCGATTTTGAGAGCAACCTTTTTGTAAGGTGCCCTCAATAGCGGTCTGTAGATTTGATTATTTTCCATGTATGCATTGTACAACTAACCATAATTTATGTCAAGTGGAAAATGATTTATATTCTGCTTTCCAAAATAACCCGTATCAGTTCAGGCGCATCTTCCGGCCATTTTTGGAGCATGTAATCTACTAATCGCTTAAAGCGGTCCATTGCGCCGTCAAGGGTTTCATCGTCGCTCTCACCACCGTTGGCCGCAAAGCGTAGTAGGCCATTGATGGTGTATTCAGTGAGTTGGAATTTTGGATTTAGAAAATATTCTTCAAAAATAAGATCATCAATTTCCGCTAATCTCTGCCAGGTCTGGCCTTGATGAGGTGTTATTCCTGCTTCTTCCAATGTTTCCGTGTACTTAGTCAAAACCCGTTTTAGGTTCAACGAGTTTTTCGGCCTACCGCCGTTACTACGCTCTACCCGCTCCGGCAGCAGTAGTTGACCGGCGCGCCGGGCGCTGCGAAGGTAGATTTCTTTTGCCTGCTGGCTGGTTTCGCGATCATCTCGAGCGCGATAAAATTCACCTGCCACTTTTGCCATTTTAGCGATATAAGCTGCCTCTTTGGGAGTTTGCAAGCGTTCAATTGCGGCGCGGTCAAACGTGCTGAGTTCAATGCTCGAAGGATTTGCTAAATTGCTGTTCATTGGTTTCCTCTCTCAATTTCGGAAAAAATAAATTGGTAAACGGCTCGCCTTTGAAATGCAAGCCGTCCACATACTCCACAAATTCAACCGCCGCGATGATCTTGGTCCAGACGTTCTCTTCGGTTGCAACGATGAACTTCACCATCGGAGAGTGTAAGAAAAACGCCTCTTCTCCCGGTTCGAGCTGCGACCAATAATACTGCTCGTCATCCAGATTGCGGTTTCTGCCCTGTTTGTTTTTCCGTTCATCGCGGTCGGGCGGACGTTGTTTTTTTACTTCCAACGCAATCACCATCCAAGAGACTGCTACGATCCAATCGGACATCTCGCCGCCAAGTTTTGAGACATCATAAGCGGCGACGGGCAGGCCATGAACATACCCCTGCCATACACCGAATTCATCGCAGGAAAACCCCCCGCCCCAATTTTTCAGGGCTTTGGTGACGATGGAATGATTTCTATCGGAACGGGCGCGGGAGTAGGGGCGAGGGGATTTCATAGCTTACCTACCTCGTATCCATAACAAACAACCGACCTTTTGAACAACTGATTACACAATCCTAGCGGGTTGCATTTTGGGCAATACAGCAAATGCAGCCTGATTTTCTCGCCTGTGATTTTGACATCTGACCATTCTCGATTTTGCACGAAAGCCTGATAGTCATAATTGAGCGTATCAATTTCTTTGCAAGGCTCTTTTGGCTCCATCGTCTTTACTCCCATTCCATCCTGCCGTCATCAAATCGTTTCCCCTGTCTGGCGATATGTCTGGTATGTCCAGACGGCCAGATGTCATTTTTATGATCCGGGCATACGATAATATCCTGTACGATTTGATAGGATTCGCCGGTCTGCGGGTCGAATTTATGAGAGCCTTCGAATGAATGTGCTATCAGTTTCTTTCCGCAAGCCTCGCAGAATTTAGGTGGCTTCATTTGATTTTCCTTATATAATTTCTCGAAGTTACTACTCTGTATTTATCGCTCTCGAATTCCACTAAACAACTATTCAAGCGACTTCTGATAATTACTCGACATGATTGCCCGTGACGTTCGGGGAGGCGCGTAAAAACTCGCCAATAATATAAATATTTCACTCTGCTACCTGTTCCTTTTTCATTTCCTGTTTATCGAAATCAGTCTGTAACTCATTCAACTTCTGATTGAATTCCTCGGCGGTAATCTCTTGGCATTTGAACTGCAAAAGCAGATCCATAATAGCGGCGGTGATAGATTGCGGACAGGGGCGGATGATGTTATTCATTGTCTTTGATAATCTCCCGATATTCTGCCAGCGCTTCTTCAGACATCCAATCGTCAATCGTTTCCATTTTTAAGCCCGGAATATATTCTTCTTCGGGATAATGTGGCAACTCTCTCCACTCAATATCAGTCACCGCATCATCTGGGATTTTGGTATAAACCGGCAATCCGTGCCGGTCAAATCTCTCTAATGCTACACGGGTGACAAATCCGGTTCGCTTTTCATAATCCATCGCTTCGAATAGATCATCTATCACACGGTCTAGTTGGGCATGAGTGCACATAGCGGGTAGGACGATTAGAGTAGTCATTCCAAACGCTCTCCCGTGTGCGGATGTTTCAATTTCGGCGTTTCAAATTTTGCGGTCAACTGTTTGATTTCTCCCGATACCTCTGCCTGCTTTTCCTGAATGTACCCTTTCACCGCCGGCGTTTGCATATCTTCTTTTGTCAATTTGCTCAAGGCTTCGTTGTAAGCGTCTCGAAATGCGGCGCGGTCACCCATTTCATTTCCAGGAACCGGGAAACCATCCGGCCAGCCTAGACCACGTGCTACACTCTCAATCAGGGGATGACGGAATTCATAAGCGTGTTTTTCAATCCAGACCGTGCCGTCTGCGTTTTCGCCGGTTTCATAACGTATCCCGTTCCCGGCCTTTAGTAAATCTTCCCACGCCTCCCAAGTATCTGGAATGCCTGCAATCGTTCGCCTGAGTTTTGTTGCTTCTTTGCGGATTTCTGGAATGGACGGCGGGAAGGCGTGCATTGACGATGATATAAAGCTGCGCACGGCATTGACTAGCAGTTCATCGTCAATGTCAACAAGGTATATGGTCCAAGCTTTTACGTTTTCTTCCCCTGGTTGAAAACGTCCCGGATAACTGGCTGAGATTTCCTTGAGTACAGATGAGATTGTTTTTAGCTCTGCCATTATTTCAATCCTAATGTTCGGTCAATCAAATCGTTTGTTTCCTGCTGAGTCGGCTTACGGCCGTTGCCGTTGTTTGCAGAAGATGATGTAGGGATAATAAAGGCATCCAAATAAATAGCCTTGAAGGAATAAGACCCATCTGTTTTTCGGCCATCTGGGGAATACATGCTTTTTGTCTTTGCCCGGAACGGGTCAGACATAAACCATTTGCAGAATTGCGCTACTGACCTGCCGGCTTCTTCTTGTTCCAGGAGCCAGCGCGGGAAGGATTGCCAACCTTTGATATTTTTCTCCCAGGGTGCTTGTAACATGAACATTCCGTTTTTGAAATCCTCTTCTACTTTCTTGAGAAGAGTATAGTTGGTGAGTTTGGGAATTATTTTTTCTTCTTTTTGGATATTCTTTTTGATATTCTTTTTTATATTCTTTGTTTCATGTGGTGAGGGACCTTCTTCATGTGGTGAGGGACCTTCTTCATGTGGTGAGGGACCTTCTTCATGTGGTGAAGGCTTCATGTCATGAAGGCTCTTTTTGAATTCAAGTCTGTCTTTGATGGATAAATGCTGTTCTGCCCATTTGATATTTTTCGTCCATAAATTCGGTATAGATAAATGCCAAACAGGTTGAGGGTATCCAGGGTCTTTTCGCAAATTCCCCTTTAGAAAACCAATAGATAGCCAGTAATTGCGACACTCTACTACTTTTCCAGAGGACATACCGCTTAGAATTGCCAAATCGTCAGTTGAAAGATAGCATTCCCCTGCCTCGCCGGCAACTTCTCGTATAGTATCCCATAATGCAAAATCATAAGGAGAGCGACTATAATATTTTACAATGCGTGGGGTTACAGTAAAATACTTTGCATCTTGTGAATTATCTTCAAATCTATTTTGTTCACTCATCTGAGACCTCTAAATATCTAATTTCTACCCGTACCTGTTTCCCGCGCATCTCTCCGCTGGCTAAATCGTCCTGAGTGAAGCAGAGTGATAAAGAATCACTCTCACGATTGTGGAGCCACAGGTGAACGGCTTTGCGCAGGAGGCTGCGGATGGTGCGGGAGAGGATTTCGGTCATGATTTTCGGCTAGGGAAAATCCCCATTTCCATTTTTACCTTGATAATGTGTGAGCATAAATCAACTTGTCCGTTTGTGAATGGACCGCAATCACAAGAAAAAATGTCATCATTGACCTTAACATTGTGATTTGCTTCTCCCCCCCAAATTAACCACAATTTATCATTCACACGATGACATTTTAGCAAATTACGTGCGCGATTGCGCATCTTATGACTTCCTGGAAGCTTTACGAAAATCGGGTGCTTTTTCATGCCTTCTCCTGATAATACAAAACTCCCTCTCGGTAGTTCTGCGTTCTGCGCCTGTGAAGTTGCCACCACCCGATGGGCAAAAGCACAGTGCAGAACTCCCGAGGGGGAGTTTCTGTTTCGGGGGTATTCCAGTTCTTCACACTGGCGGCGATTTCTTCGCCTAATTAATCTTATCAAAAAATTCAATTTATGTCAACTTAGCCTTATCAAGAAAGTATCAAAAACTCGTTTTACCTTCAACGAGTTTTTTCATCGGCGCACTTTGTCCCTATCGAATGGGACTTTCTTGCTCAACGGCTTTCCGCAATGTGGGCACGTGCGCTAGGCGAAATTTCCGACAGTCTTGTGGCGGAATTCATCAAAATCTCGCTTGCAATGCCTGCATTTGTGTTTTTTGGGCGAGCGTGACAGTTTGAAGGGTTCGCTGTACCAATTCATTTTGTTTTCCCTGTTTCAAAACTCAGTTATGAGCGGCGCTTTTCAGCTTCTCTCTTCGCAGAGGATTATCCCGAGGGACCGCTCACGGGGTGATTGTATCACTTTGATTCCTGCAATCTTTTGATTTCAGCACTGACTGCCTCCCGGAATGTCGGATGGTATGAATATATGACAAGACCCTGCTTGAAATCGTTGTGTTCTCCCTGTCGCTTTTCTTCATACCATTGAATCCCCACTCCGGCATTACGGAAACAGATATTATAGATAACGGCTCCCTGAGTAGCTGCCATATCTTCCAACGTATTTAGTTGCTCGGCGCGTTCCAATAGCCCTGTAATTGTTTCCCGCATTGCCTTATTTTCGGCTTGCGCCTCACGGTACAGGATTCCGGCTCGCGTATGACTCGGCGCTTCTCGCCAGTGAGCCAGTATATAGCTTGCGAAGTTTTCAAGTGCTTCCATTGTTTTATTCGCTTTCTTCATCTTCATCAGGTGAGTAACTTTCCCAATACGCCTCTTCCTGAGTCAGCGGGTGCATGACAGGAATCCCGTCATCATAAATTTGCACAACTGGTTTATAGCATTGAGCGCAAACGGTAAACTCGTAGACCTCATCATTTTCAATGTCTATATCTTTGACTGTTTCCACATGCCAGATTTCACCATGTTTAGGGCATTTGTATATGGGGGCAAATAGGCCGGAGAATTCATTCCAATTATTTTTCATTCGTATCCTCTACAACCTGCCCGGAATTGGGGCAGGTAATTTTCAATAATGGTTCTGCGTTCACATTGTAGCCCGGTTGATAATCTAGGCGCATATCGGCCTTGGAGATGTCCGCTATGGAGGCCATCTTGTGATGATTGAAGATCAAATCGCCAAAGCGGTTTTTGCGGACATTGACGAGGCGCCCGCATTCAGGGCAGGTACGTTTAGAGATGGATTGCATTGATAGCATCCATTAAATCTTCGGGTAGTTGACGCCAATATTTTTTGATTACCTTCGCTCCTAAAACCGCCTGTTTAGGTGTCAATTTTTCACGTCTGGCTAAATCGTGACCAATGCGATTATCAATTTTATTGAAGCCTATATCGTTTCTATCAGCATCGTGATCCGTATCCATCCCGGCCAGGTAGCGCAGTTGGTTGTGGATCATTGCGCACTGTTCGTATGATAATGTCTCAGCGACTTTTACGAGCGCGTCCACTGTTGTGTTATGTGTGGCGGCGGCTTGTTTCGGTTCGTACACCGGCGCGGTGCACTCGGGGTGGTTGACATCCAGCGCGGAGTCGATCACGTTCTGTTTGGATACAATCGTTTTTGCCATACGCGTGTCGATGCTCTCAGCCAGTACCAGATGTTGCACGAGTACCGTTTCGGTCTGTCCGATGCGGTGCGCGCGATCTTCCATCTGGCTGACGTTTCCGGGGACCCAATCTAACTCAGCAAAAATCACATGGTTGGATGCGGTGAGCGTGATACCAACCCCCGCCGCCTGAATGGAACCGATGAACACGCGGCACTGTGCGTTATTCTGGAATGTGTCAACGGCGTTCTGTCTGTCCTGCTCTTTCGTCTCGCCGGTCAAAATTACCGGGTAGAAATCCAGCAGGCTGTTAGCGAGGCCGTCTATCATATCGTGGTGATGCGCGGCAATGATAACTTTTTTCTCTTCGTCATCTTCCAGTACCGCGCGGACGAAATCGGCAACCATCGGGATTTTAGCAATCGCGGTTTCATGGCGGAGGCGAGCTATCTCGGTGAAATCCATCCGGGACGCTTCCTGCAACCGATCTACCGCCGCCTGATATGCGCTCTCGCTCTCGGCTTTCGATAGTTCTACCGCTGCGCGCAAGCCTGATAATCGCTTATCGCTGGCTGTTTCATGTTTCGTCTCAGCAGCCACCGCGTGTTTTTGCTCGGCGGTATCCGCTTCAAATTCGATCACCTGCCGGATTTTGCGGGGGAGTTCGGTCAGCACTTCGGATTTCAGGCGGCGGACCATGATCGTCTCGCGCAATCGGCGCTGTAATTCATCCAGGTTTGACGCGCCGGAAAAATCCCAGCCGAACCCATTGTGAGTCGCGCCCGCGTAGCGTTTCGCAAACGAGAAGAACGATCCCCACGCACCGCCTAGGTCCTCGATAATGTTATATAGCTCAGACGGGCGGTTTACCACCGGAGTGCCCGTCATGCGCACGTGACGGCGTGCCTTGATAGATTTGACCGCCTTTGACCGCTTGGTTTTGGAGTTCTTGATTAGGTGACATTCATCCGTGATGCAAATATCCCAAGTTCGCGCATCCAAATCAGCTAATCGAATGAGGCCTTCGTAATTGATGATCACAATGTCGGTATTGGGGAAATGGCCGTTAGCAATCCCGATTGACATCGGACGTACCAGCCATTTTTCGAGTTCGTTTTTCCAATTGAGTTTTAGGGACTTCGGGCAAATTACCAGGACAGATTTGATTGTGGCATCAGCATTGATAATGCCGATAGCCTGTATGGTTTTCCCTAACCCCATTTCATCCCCGATCAAAACTCCTGTTCGTTCCAGGGCGTAACGAATACCAGCCTTTTGGAATGGCATGTAATCCAGTCCTTCCGGGTGCGGCAGTTCAATCTCGGCTGAGGTAGCGCGGGATTGCTCAATACTCTCAGCGCGTGCCTGTTTCACTTCGGCGGCAAGTTCCATCCACCAGGCCGCTTCCCATGCGCCGGTGCGGTCGTTCTTAGAACACGAAATCCCCACCGCTTTCATCGCATCCTTTTTCCCCCTCCAGGCTGCCCAAAACTCCTGAGTAGTTTCGGCCTTACGGAGCATCCGGGGGCCGTATTTGGTCTGGACTTCTTTTGGTTCTGACCAGTTCACTAAATTCTCGTACATTGCAATCTCCCTTTGCAAATCCGGTTTAGGTTCCATACATAAATCATATCATATATGTATGTAAATCGCAATACTTGGAACCGGATTTCTTGCAAGGAATTTCCTGTTGCACTCCACAACCTCTTCAAGTTCTACTTGTTGCCAGCCGTCAAAGAAACTGATATGGCAATACCGCTCCTGAGTACGCGGGTCTTTCTGCCTGGGCGTTTTGCGGCTGGTGGGCCATCTGTTTTCAGTGCCAAACTTTGCCATCGAGAAATTTTATCCCTTTTCTTCAATGCCAATCCAGAGGTGACCTGGCAGGACCGGGCGGTAAGGGCGAACTGCGACCGTATCGGAGATGGGCTTATCATCTCCCCGCTTTTCAGGTAGGGCAGATGGGTGCACAAGACACAAATTAGGGACCTGTCCGTATTTATGCTTGTAATAGTCTACAGCTCGCTCGATTTTGACCGTCAAGACTGTTTTAGGATCATTATCGAACCATAGCATTCCTATTTTCATGGCGTATTCCTTTCATAGATTTTTCAATAATTCAAATCGTTGCGCCGGGATGGTTTCCTGTACTAAGCGAAATTCCATTTTCCCGACTTTCACATGCTCGCATCGTATGAGTTGATTCTGCTGATGTTCCGGGAAGTCACCAAAGTGCCAGTGTCGGGAACTCTCCCACTGTTGCGTTTCCCAATTCAAGAATTCGATTTTGTACATTCCGGGTGATAGATAGACGGGCATGATTGTTCTCCATTTCTCTAAAAACTCGTTGAAGCTAAAACGAGTTTTAGTTTAGATATTACTATCTTACCATACATGATTTACCCTTGCAATACTGTAAATTATCTGATAATATACCTATAAATCTAATTGTCTATTGGAGGCAGAATGGAAGAAAAACGATATGTAAAGCGGATCGTAAAACGGGAACCTGAATATCAGATCCGCCAAAAATTCAATGCGAAAATCGGACCCACGCAGACCTATGAGCAGATAAAGGCTTTGGTAATTCTGGCAGTCAAAGAACATGAATTTGAAAGCATCTCAGCATTCATGAATGAGGCTGCGTGTGAAAAATTGGTACGGCTGGGGTACGATGTTCCAACTATGAGTGAATTCATCAAAACTGGCGCGGAGGCCGAAACCGCATGACAGATCAAGAACCTAAACCAAATGGGAGCAACATCGAGGTCATGTTTGCCTTGAAGAAAATCCTGGGGGAGCCAGAGTACACGGATTTCCTGAATACCAATCCGACCTGGGAACAGATGCGGGAACGATTACAGACCGAGAAAGACCGAATAGCAAACGCGCCAGGGAATAAAAACACTGGATTGCTCAGGCGGATCACTACGGGGATGTTGGTATGGAGGGATGGTAAATAATGAGTTACTACGCTGACAATCCTTGGGAGCGACCAGAAAACCCGCGTTGCTCAGAATGTGATGAACAGATGGAGCAGGTCCGTACCAGTTTTGGACCTGACGATTGGCGCTGTACCAATCCTGATTGTCCCAATTGCCCGGAAAGCATCATAATGGATTCGCTTGAACGGCTGGCAAAAGAAATCCCGCCCGAACCAGATACCATTGGGCAGGCGGTCAGTTGCATTTATGGCGTATGCGACCTGGAGCGCGCCAGCTCAGAAGAGCTTGACATCTGGTGGAACGAGATCAAAGAGGAGCCGTTCTAATGATTCCGAAACGTCATATCTGCGGAGAACTGGTTTTTCAGGATGAACAGGGGCGGTATCACCACCGCTTTGACCGTGACGGCAATCTCCCGCCCATGCGAAAATGCCCGCTATGCGGAAACGTCATCGAGGATGGATGGTTTCGGCCTTTGTACAAAGTTGAGCCAATGACCAATCACATGATGTTGTATACGGTCAAGCAACGCAACTGTTCCAACTGCTGGAATCACGGTTTCCAGGTACATGATGTGGAGGTGGAGGCTATAGATCCCGAAACTCTTCAACCCACAGGGGAATTTGAGAAAATGCACCTAGTCTTATGCTCTTCGTGCCTTGAAGAAACGCAAGGGTATGTCACAAGCATGTACATCGGTGAGGCAAGACTAAGAGATTATCAGGACGCGAGCCGTTCATTTATCCATCTTGCGCCCGTCCTCGGCGTTGCCATTCACTGGGAAAGGAGAAGCATAGCGGAAAACATAGCACAGCTCGGATTTTGAAACATCAAAAATGAAACTAAAACTAAGATTGCTCTAAGAGCGAAAGGAAAATCACGATGCCTATTTTTGGTATCACTCAAAGGGGATTACGGTTCCCGAGATTGGGAACAATTCGTAAAGGTCAGCAGGAGCCAGTAATCGACCGAGAAACAGGAAAGCCGAGGCTGAACAATAGAAACGAGGCGATCATGCGCCCGGTGGAAATGCCCTGGTTTGTATTCAACACCGATACGATGCTAGGCGAATATATTCCCGAGGGTGTGGATGAACGCGCCATGACGAAAAAGGAACTGATGGAATGGAAGAAGAAAACTGCGGTGGAAAAGCAGGAACACGAGGAGCGGGATTATAAACTGCGCTATGAACTGCTGGAAGAAATCTACCGGGTTTATGGCACGAACCAGATCACGCAGTTGAATGTTTTCCTGCCCTATCCGGAAGCAGAACCTGCATTCAATTTCTGGCTGGAAGCCTATGCTAATAACCAATTGATTGCCCGCAGCGATGAAGTAAAGATCACGTTCCTATTCGATACTTCTACGAGTGAAGTCTTGGTCCGGGGAGGCTTGATCGTGCGGCATTCCGGCAATCCGCGCAGCGTGGCAGGGAGCTTGGTTGAAGATTTACCTATCGGTGGGGTTTTGCCCTACGAAAAAGACATGGTCGTAGCGCAGGCCAAATCCAGCGGAGATAAAATTGGATTCAAGGCCTCCGGGCGCTTGAACATAGTCATTCCCGAACTCAAGCGTTTAGCCACCTGGATGGTCATCACCGGCGCGTGGTCCGACATTGCATCCATCTATTCAGCGGTGGATATTATCGGCCAGATTTCCCGCGTGACGGGCCGACCCGCGAATACCATCCCGCTCATTCTGCGGCGTGTACCGCGCCAGCAAAAATATGAGGACGAAAACGGAAAAACCCATTCTTCGACAAAACATTACATCGAGGCGCAGGTTGTGAGCGATGCCGTGAAAGGTTTGCTCACGGCTTACGAGAATACGCCGTTCATGTTGCAGGCGATGAATTCGACGCACGATGAGCGAGAATCCTTTGATGAAGCCGGAGAAGTTGACGTAAATTGGAATATTGAAATTGCCGAAATGGAAGGCGAACCGCCCATTCAGCAAAACGGCGAACCCCCATCTGAACTTCGCCCATACCAGCCCGAAGCGCTGAAAACCAAGATCAATGATTATGCGGATTATCACATCAAGAATCAGACGAAGGTCAACGAGAAGGCCGGTCAAGTCCTGGCCTCATCTCTCAATACCATTTTCGGCAATGAAACCGATAGATACGTTTTCACGGCCTGGATATTCGGTGAAGGTTCTACAAAGAGCCTGAAAGGTTCACAGATCCAGGCGCTTCTGGACTGGCTGGAAGTGGCGCATTTCGGAGCGATGCCCGCCGAGAATGCTATCATCGAAGCGAAGATGGCGCTCACGCATATCAACAAATTGCACGGGCAGCAGGAATTACTTTAGCTTGTTACGAATGGAATTCGCGGGGGAGAGTGAAAACTCTCCCCTGATTGGAGATAGAAAATCATGCCTGAAATCGTCACTATCTATTCCGAGCAAGAAATGGCCGATGCGCTTGGCTTGACCCGCGCGGAATTGCGTACTGCAATCGAGGCCGGGCAACTGTGCTACCATGCGCATCCATCTTCAAACGCGCTGAGAGAATACCAGTTCAATCAGGACGCTTACAGTGACAATCTTGATCGCTGGTCATGCCTGAAAAAGCGCGGCGTTCATCATTTTGAATTTGACCATTATTACGATAAGCGCCTCGGCAAGACTGTGTACAAGTGTAGATATTGTCCTGCTGAGAAGTTCGATTGAGGTGCGAATGAAAACCGTCCAAAATATCCTGCTTACCCTAATCTATGTTTGCCTCGCATTGGCCGTCTCCGGTGTCATTTTGTGGCTGATTGCAAATGCAAGAGCAATAAAACTGTAATTATTTTCTAATGTAATTTACTAAATCCGTGATACAATTTATATACCTAAACAAAAATAACTCGTTTTACCTTCAACGAGTTTTCGGGAGAAACGGAGAAAACCATGACCACAGGGCAATTAGTAGAGCAATCCACAAAGACCATCGTAGCGGCGCGGATTATCCCCGCCAGGATCATCTTGGACATCGACTCCCAGACCGGGCAGGAATTCGCCTATGAATGGAAGTCTGATCGGGAATACCCTGACGGACATTGGCTGAATTTAGTCACAGAGAATTACCATTCGGATGAGTTTGTCAAGCGGTTAGAGTTAGATGTACTGCAAGTCCATTTCAGTAATTCTCTGAGTTTGACCGGGGAGCAATGGCGCGATGAGGGTAGCCCGCGTTATCTGCGGATTATACAATCCGCTTAATTAATAGTTAGATTGCTCAGAAAGGAGCTAGTCATGTTTGTTACAAAAGATGTTTGTCTGAATTGTCGTCACACCGTAGAAGTGAACATTGACACATCTGAGGGTGTCCCCAGCCGTGTCGGTGTCGAGTGCGATCATTGCGGAGCTATCAATCATTTCGTTCTGAGTTGGGCTCCTCGCGTATGGGTTACGGATAGGGCAGGGTTTGATGTGCCCGCCGTGACGCAATCTAACAAAGGCTTGCACCCGACCGCCGCTGGCGTGGAGTCTGCGGGCGAAAATTCAGAAAGCGGCGGCGGGTAAAGCCAGCCGTTAGGCGTTTCGTGAAGGAGCGAATATGTCCGATAGTTTTTTAGGTATTTGCATGTTGTGTCATTTGTCACCAATTGAAGTCAGGCATATCAATCTTTACATCATTGGCAGTGAGGGTACTTATACCTGCCATGAGTGCGAGATGAAACTGGTTGAATTTGCCCGCTCTCTATCTCAGGAAAATGTTAAGCGCAAACTTAAAGTACGCCTAGCAAAAGATTTGCCCAATCAAAACGATGTCAAACTTTGACATCCTGGAAATCCTAGAAAGGCGGCGAACGATGCAGAAGAAAATGACGGCTCTATTTTTGGTCATGATTGGCACTGCGCTTTCGATTGCAGGAAGCGTGGTAGCCTGGGCAATCGAGGCGCTCAAGGCGGCAGCGCATACGGGATTTCTGCCATGAAATTACAACAAGCCGAAGAAATAGTAAAGCGTTGGAAAAATCGCCTCGCTCCGCACTGTGAACGGATAGAAATTGCCGGGGGAGTGCGCAGGCGGAAAGTGGAACCACACGACATCGAGCTAATTGCCATTCCGAAAGAGCGTGATGTATCGGATATGTTCGGCTTTGCGGTTGAGAAAGTATCCGAACTTGAGGCAATTATAGTCAGCTTCATTGATTGCGGATTTTGCAAGCCGATCAAGAATGGTCCAAGATACAAACAACTTATCCTGCCCGAAGGAATCAATCTAGATTTATTTATAGTCCGCCCCGAGACCTGGGCTGTGCAGTTTGTGATTCGCACCGGTCCCGCTGATTTCTCTCACTGGATCGTCACGCCTCGTAATCAAGGCGGAGCATTGCCGTCAGATTGTAAGGTTCGAGATGGACTGGTATGGCGGCATGGAAAGCCACTTGAATTCAAAGAAGAAGTGGATTTTCTCAACTTCTTAGAATTTGGATGGTTAGATCCGCGGGAAAGGCGCCCAAACATAAATAGAGAGTGACTTACCCTTGCAATTTACAAACATTCATGGTATAAATCATATACTTAAACCATTTTCAAACGGGAGCGAAAAATGAACGAGAATACTCATTCAGACGAATTGACTGCTTTGTGCGATGAGGTCGGGGAACCGCGCAGATTGCATCCTACAGCCGGAAATAACGGGGTATATTTCATGGACCGGCCTATGTTGCGTTTATACTCAAATAGTGACGGCGTTGTCGTTACCGTTGCTTATTGGTCTTTTGAAGCAAAGAACCTGAGTAAGATTGAGTTTGATAGATGATGATGAAAATGAATATAAAAGTTTGTAATGTAGGATGGAATGAACCTAAGCCTCCGAAAGAGAAAGGAAAAGGGAAAAAATCATGAGAAGCAAAACCGCCAAACGTTTTTTGGAAAGTGCAAAATACTCCCCGGAAGCGGGCTTGCATCCCGAATTGAAAAAAATCAACGCATTGAGAAGCAATGTCGTAGCTTCAGCGGATGGTTTCAGGATGCATGTTATTCAAAACGCACCGCTGCCAGATGAAAATGGCGAAATGAAAGATAAATTTGTAAATGTTCTCAAAATGACCACTAACATATCGCCAGTGTGTACCTTCTCTGTGGATGCTCGATTTCTTCAAGATGTTATATCCTGTATGGCAGGGGATGAATCTTCTCCAATAGAAATCAGCTTTTACACAAACGGTATAATTGAAATAGCAGGGACCTTGAATGATAAAAATGACACCGATGCGTATGCTTTGATTATGATGATGAAAGCATACGGTTTTCATCACTGGAAGCCCTTGCAGGGTGATTGGATTTCTCCTCTGGAGGGCTGATGGCAACAACACAGACCGATAAGGCAATTGAGCATATTCAGCAGATCACAGGCCTCAGCAAAAGGCAGGCTAAGGCGATATGGATGCAAGATGGCAATAACCTTGAATTGCTGAAATGGTTCGTAGATTGGTGGCAGCGTCAAGGATATGCTCTTCGAAAGAACGGTGAAACATTGGCGTTAGACGGTGGGGGAACGGGCAACATAGAAAACATGCTATTACGTTTTCTAGCATGGTATAAAATCAATATAAAGGATTGAAAATGTTCAATCAAACTTTCTTTACTCTGCTGGCCGTTGTGGTCGTTTTGGTCATGCTCTACCTGGTTGGCCTTTGGCTCCACTCTAAAGGCATGACAAAGCCCCCGCAAGGTAAGCAACCTGAAACAGACCTGTATGACATCGAACTTGAGAATATTCGGAATTATAAGGGTGACAATACCCGCTAAGGAGCCTGTCATGCCAACATTTGAGACAGTCACGATCAAACGTGAAAAACCACCTAAGAAAGCCGGACCGTATCACAATTTCAACGTGCATTGGTTTGAGCGTGGGAAAGAAGTTGAATTTGCCCAGAAGCGCGGGTATCATACGCTCTACATTTGGAAAGATGCAGACGGCCAAGATGTGCTGACGCTTTGTGAGCGGGATTTGGTTCAACCAGAAAAATGACAATACTCATTGCCTTGATTATCCTGACCGGCATTCTTGGATGGATAGCATCCCCATTGTGGTGGATATTGACCGCAGTCTTTGGCGCTTGCTTATTAGGCATTGGCAGCCCAATAAAGCACGAATCACATCCGGTCAGTTTGGGTACGAAAACCGCAGATGAGATCATGACCGAGCAACTTATCAATGAATCGTTGCAAGATTACATCCTGAAACAGCAAGACAATTATCAGGCGATGGTAGACGATGCTAATATCAGGAATGCAGTCAATCAGGTGGTGTATCAGGCGCGTCTCGAGGCAGAAGACCGGGGATTAAAAATCACCCGGGATGATGTGCGCAAGGCAGAAGAAAGAGCTAGGCAGGTTTTGTCTCAGAAATATTATGGAAGGACATTTCGAGATGGAATATAAAGAATTTTTGAAAACAAAGGAAGTAAAAATTAGCAATCACGGACCTGAAACATTCGGAGAAGTCAATCCTATTCTTTTCCCGTTTCAGGCCGATGTAGTCCGCTGGGCGGTACGCAAGGGCAGGGCGGCAATATTCCTGGATACGGGTTTAGGAAAAACTTTTTCACAATTGGAATGGGCGCGGCTTTTGAATGTGCGAACGCTCATCATTGCGCCGCTATCCGTAGCCAGGCAGACCGTAAGAGAAGCCGCCAAACTTGGAACCAAGATCAAATATGTCAGAAATCAGGAAGGTATTGATGACGGCATGATCTTCATCACCAACTATGAAATGGCTGACAATTTCTACATGCCCGATTTTGGCGCGGTGGTCTTGGATGAAAGCAGCATCCTGAAAGCATATAGCGGTCAAATGCGCAGGCGATTGACTGAGTTATGCGCAGAAGTTCCTTACCGTTTATGTTGTACCGCAACGCCGGCGGCCAATGACGAAACCGAAATCGGCAATCATGCTGAATTTCTAGGCATTTGTAGCCGTGTTGAGATGCTCTCGCAATTTTTTATCAATGCCAACAAAGAACATACCTACATCATGGAGGACAAAGTCTATACCCGCAAAGGTTCAAATGCGGGCGGTACAGAATGGAGATTACGCCATCACGGCGAAGAAAAATTCTTTCAGTGGTTATCATCATGGGCTATCACCATGACAAAGCCGTCTGACCTGGGTTACGATGATGACGGGTTTGTACTGCCGAAATTGACTATCCAGCCGATTTTTATGAAATCGGATTATAAACCTGATGATCAGTTGTTCTTTACGAAGCTGCATGGCATTGAAGATAGAAACCATGTACGTAAGGCCGTGACTGAGCAGCGTTTTATTGAACTCAGAAAACTGCTTGACGGATCTAATGAACAATGGATTATCTGGTGTGGACTGGATGATGAAAGCAAGTTGCTTGCAAAAGAAATTCCCAATTCTGTAGAGGTCAAAGGTTCTGATAGCCCTGATTTCAAAGCGCAAGCCTTCGAGGATTTTCAAGACGGGAAATACCAAATCCTGATAACCAAAGTGAAGATCGGCGGGTATGGGATGAACTTTCAGAACGCGCACAATATGGTATTCTTCGGCATGAATGACAGTTGGGAAATGTTCTATCAGGCCATACGCCGTGAATGGAGATACCGCCAGGAGCATCCCGTCAATGTATACCTGATTTTGTCCGATGTGGAAAATGCCATTTATCAAAACGTGATGCGCAAGGATAAAATGGCAAAACGCTTGCGCATAAAATTGATCGAGCATATTGCCAGATACGAAAAAGGAGAATTGACCATGCAAGATGATAATATTCAATCCGAATACATTGAAAATACCGTAACCAGTGGTTTTTTTACGGCCATGCTGGGAGATAGCTGTGAGCGGTTAGGGGAGTTGAAAGAAAACTCGATTGACCTGTCAGTATATTCCCCGCCTTTCGCCGATCTTTTTACATACTCACCGTCTGACCGTGATCTTGGAAATTCCAAAGATAGTCAGGAGTTTTTTAGACATTACAAATTCATTATCCGTGAACTCTTGCGGGTGACAAAGCCAGGCCGTCTGTCCTGCGTGCATGTCTCGGATATTCCCGCAATGGCGCAAAAAGATGGGTATATTGGTGTAAAAGATTTCCCCGGCGAAGTCATCCGCGCACATCAGGCTGAAGGATGGACGTTCATAGGCCGCGCCTTTGTCCAGAAAAATCCGCAGGCGCAGGCAATCCGCACAAAATCAAAAGCCTTGCTATTTGTCCAGATGCGTAAAGACTCGAGCGATAGCCGCCCGGCGCTGGTCGATCAAATTCTCATCTTCAAAAAGGATGGTGAAAACGCCGTACCGATCACCCCGGTTGATAATGGCGAAATGGACAATGAAACCTGGATTGAGTGGGCAAACGGGATATGGCTCGGAATATCTGAGAGCGATACGCTCCAATTTACGACCGCCCGAGATAATGGGGATGAAAAGCATATCTGCCCGTTACAACTAGGGACAATTGAGCGTTGCATTAAACTTTACTCAAATCCAGGCGAAACCGTTCTCACTCCATTTTTAGGAATTGGTAGCGAGGCCTATCAAGCATTGCGCTTCAATCGCCGCGCTATTGGAATTGAACTCAAAGAGAGTTATTTCAAAGTTGCCATTCGAAATTTGAAAGAAGCCGAGATGACATATAGGGCTGATTTGTTCTCATGGGCTGAGAACAATCAACCAACTAAGGAAAAATAGATGCTGGCACAGGCAGACGTCAAGGCATTACCGCTGGCAGATAACAGCATTGACCTGATATTTACAGATCCGCCATACCCGACTGAGTTTTTGCCCTGTTACGAGTGGTTAGCCCGGGAAGCCCTGCGAGTATTGAAGCCGGGTGGCTTTGTGCTGGCCATGTGCGGCGGGTTGAACCTGCCAAAGATTTATAGATATTTTGAAGATAGCGGATTGACTTATTTCTTTGAGTTCGTCCAGAAATCAAACGGCGATGCGCCTACAGTCTGGAAACATACAGACAAAGGTAATTATCCGATAGTGGCCCGGGCCAAGCCTATTATTGTATATAGCAAGGGTGTATCCGTCCCTGATATTGGGGGAGTATGCAATCTTTTCGAGACCGGCCCGGGTTGGTCTGAAGCAAAGCGTTTTCATCGTTGGGGGCAAGATGTAAACTCAGCCCGTTATTACATAGACTATTTCAGCGGCCCGGGTGACATTATTTTAGATCCATTTGTCGGCGGCGGAACAACTTTGGTAGCGGCGGAACTTATCGGCCGCCGCGCGATTGGCTTTGACCTGGACCGGTCCGCAGTTTTTACCAGCTACGATAGATTAGCAGGGGCGGAAATACCGAGACAAGGTGAATTGTGGTCATAGAATAAAGTCAACTCCTTTGGTACAAACGAGCCTTGAAATAGGCTCGTTTTTGTTGTATCATGCGTATAGGATATTGATGAGAAAGCAATGGCAGATGAAAACGCAAAGCAATCGGACAAAATCGAATTCCTGGCCTATCTCCCGCCGATTCAGACGGCGCTTACCATCAGTGGGGACGGGGATTTACTCAGGATCAAATTGGATTGCAATCTATCTGTATCGCCGGATGCCGCAAGATTGCTTATAATGACGGGGAAGCGGTTGAAAGTTACGGTTGAGGAATTGACCGCGGAAATTGAAGCAGATGAAATCAGAAAACAAAGCAAACGCGAAAGAACCAGAAACCCCTACTACAACAAAGCTTAGTTATAAGCAAAAGCGCTTCATTGATGCCTATTTAATTTCCGGCAATGCGACGCAGGCCGCAAGAAAGGCGGGGTATTCTGAACGAACTTCTTATTCAATAGGCCCTGAAAACCTGAAAAAACCTGAAATAAAATCTGAAATTGACCGAAGATTGAAAGAAAGTGCAATGGGGGCCGATGAAGTTTTGAAGCGCCTTGCAGACCAGGCTAGGGCAAGTCTTTTGCCATTCGTTGAGATTACGGAAGATGGTTTTGTCTATTTTGATTTCTCACACCCTGACGCGAAAGACTACATGCACCTGATAAAGAAGATCAAAACGAAACGTGCGCGGCAAATTACAGGCAATGGAGAAGATGAGGAAATGTGGGAAAACGAGTGGGTTGAGGTTGAACTATATGATGCACAGGCGGCACTTGTGCAACTGGGCCGCCATCATGCTTTGTTTACCGACACGATCAAGGGTAGTTTTGAGCATAATGTAAAGGTTAACGTGTATCTTCCGGATAATAATAGGAATGATAGCTCTAAGTGAACCCGTCGCAGTTGAAGAAGTTGTAATCAGCCCCCAGCCGAGGCAGGAGCAGTTTTTATCTAGCGAGGCTGATATAGCCATTTTTGGGGGTGCGGCTGGCGGGGGAAAAAGTTGGAGTTTACTGGTAGAGCCTTTACGCCACATCGACAACCCTGATTTCGGCGCGGTTTTTTTCCGCCGAACCATCCCTGAGATCACGAGAGAGGGGGGGTTGTGGGATGAATCGAAAAAGATATACCCGCTTCTAAATGCAACTTCCAATGAAAATGACCACCAATTCAAATTTCCACCTGGCGCCAAAATTACCTTTGCGCACATGCAAAGAGAAGATGATAAAAACTCATGGAAGTCCGCTCAGATACCTTTGTTAATTTTCGATCAATTAGAAACCTTTAGTGAATCTCAGTTCTTTTACATGCTATCCAGAAACAGGAGTATGTGCGGAATTCGCCCGTATGTGCGCGCCTCTTGCAACCCTGAACCGGGATGGTTGGCTGATTTACTGGATTGGTGGATTGGCGATGACGGCTACGCTATTATGGAGAGGTCAGGAGTTATCCGTTGGATGGTTCGGGAAAATGACAAGACCTATTGGGCGGATGATTTTGAAAGCCTGCAAGATGAACATCCAAACAGTACCCCTAAATCCGTGACATTTATCCTGTCAACGGTGTATGACAATCAAATCCTATTAGAAAAAGACCCTGGTTATCTAGCCAACCTGCAAGCTCTTTCTTTCGTAGACCGTGAGCGTCTATTGGGTGATTCTCGCCGCGGAGGCAATTGGAAAATAAAGCCGGCTGCTGGGAAAGTCTTTGACCGCGCATGGTTCGAGATCGTGGATGCCGTGCCGGGCGGCGATGGGAAAATCGTCAGATTTTGGGATTTTGCCGCAACCGAAGAGGAAATGGGGGCCAAACGAAAATCCAAAGACCCGGATTATACAGCCAGCGTCAAGGGGAAAATTGTCAATGGAATCACCTACAT
>Ga0209431_10001313_pt1 | contig 20691 bp, 35 predicted proteins | sample RifCSP13_3_FD_184021 | JGI IMG/M metagenome (GOLD analysis project Ga0209431, IMG submission 184021) | Soil microbial communities from Rifle, Colorado - Rifle CSP2_sed 13_3 (SPAdes) (version 2) | ecosystem: Environmental > Terrestrial > Deep subsurface > Rock core/Sediment | place: Rifle...
AATAGGTGGCGCGGTTGATGTAATTTCTAGATTTACTCTTACTCCTGAATTTAAGAGATTTCTAGAATTTAGTATAAACGAAGCAGCAAAAAATATACCAATTCTAACTAGATCATTCCTTAATCTCTTTAGAGTATTTATGAGAATTGCTCAAGGAGCTGGCCCACTTCTTACGAGATTATTTGAAAGATTTGAAAGATTTACTGAAAGATTAGAACAAAGATCAAAACATATTGAGTCATACAACAGAGGGTTGAGGAAGTTATGTGATGAATATAGACTTCCATTTCTAGATCCGCGTGATATCTTTAGGAGACAAAATCTTGAAGAGTTATATTTTGATAAGTTGCACCCGAATGCTAAAGGGTACGAAGTGATGTTTAATGCAATTTTTAGAAAATTAGAAAACCTTCATTATTTATGAGTCGATTGTCTTCTGAGAAATGTTTGTTAAATATTCCTCCAGCTTTTTTATAAATTCGCAGTCGGGGAGAGACTTTCGAGCAGAAGCAGTCAGGTTGCTAACTTCCTCCATTGTTGCCGGGTGCTTTTCGGTTTTCAAGTCAGAAAAGACTTCATAAATGTAAGGGTTTTCTACTTCTCCTACTTCCCAACCTCGATTTGTGTATACCATTTTGTATCCGATGTGTACTGAGCGATGATAAGGATTTCCACTTTCGGAAGAATGCAAAGTAAGACCGATTCCATATCCGTTACTCCATAACCGCGCTTCCTTTTTCATTTTGAGAAGATTATACACCATTTCAAATTTTGCACTTTGTCATTCCGCACTTGTCTTCGACCCTGAGCTCAGACCGAAGGGGTACGGAATCTATATAAATAATTATTTCTAAGGTTTTTAAGTTTCTGCTTGAATGATAGTACAAACGCTTGGACATTAAGATGTATAATTGCTTTGTGGGAAAAATGGATAAATCGGCTGTTCGAGGAGGACTAGTTCAAGCATTGGGCATTGTTGCTTACTGCAGCATGGTAGGACTTTTTTTCTGGAAGGGTGATGAGATTTTCGGAAAAATGTCAAATTATTTCGGCCCCGTTGCTTTCCTGCTTTTACTTTCGGTATCGATTCTCATTTGTGCTCTAATCGTTTTTTACAAACCGTATATATTATTTTTCGATAATAAAAGCGTGCAATTAACCTTGTTCTCGCAACAACCATTTGGCTTTTCGCTTTCTTTCTTTTCTTTCTACTTCTCAATTTCTTGCTACGTTAACTTTCCACCCGGCTTTAGGATAGACCTATGATGGTGTTAAAATCGTAAGATGAAAAAATGTATTTTTATCGGTCAAGCAATGCCTAGATACAAGAGTGATTTACACGATTGGCCGAGTCTAAATGCATGGCTTTTTTCTATTGGCGTTACCGAAAGACAAATAAGAAAAAACTTTTATTATTCAGCGTTGGTAGATTATTTTCCAGGGGCTAAAAACGGCTCACACAAAGTTCCGACAAAATCGCAAATAGAAAAGGAGAGGAAACGGTTGGCTGAAACTATTAATAATTTTAATCCAGATATTGTAGTTCCAATTGGAAAACTATCAATTTCTTATTGCCTTAATAAGCGGTTTAACAAATTAGGCGGAGTTATCGGGAAAGTTTATGTGGTGAATCCTTATAATCTTTTCGGGAGAAAACTGAAGGTAATTCCTCTTCCGCACCCGTCCGGTGCCAGTACCTGGCTCCACAATCTGGCAAATATAAAATTGTTTGAAAAAGCTTTAGAGCTTTTAAGAGATTACCTATCCTGATATTAGCTTCGATAAGGACTCGTGATAAAATTCATTTTATGTCGGTTATCAAGAAAAAAACTACTCCGGAGGATTTTAAGCTGGTTTTATCGGGGGTTAAAAAATTCGAGATTCGAGTTGCCGATTTTGAGTTGAAGGAAGGAGATACTGTAGTTTTGGAAGAATGGGATCCGGTTAAGAAAAAATACACGGGAAAAAGTATTAGCAGGAAAGTGGGATATATTCACAGATTTCCACTCGACAAATACGGCCAAAGAAAGTTAATTGAAAAGCACGGACTTTTAGTTTTTTCTTTAGAAGACTAATTTGCCATTGAATTTCCCCCGATAGGAAAAGTGCTAGAATTAATGAGACCTCTTAAGTGATACGAGCTTTAAAATGTACATTGTCTTGACAACGGATGTACATATTGTTAATATATGAAATACAACTTTGATTATTCGGAAGAAAAGAATTTGATTTTAAGAGAAGCTAGAGGAATTGGATTTGAAGAAATTATAGATGCTGTAACAAGTGGTGATTTAGTAGCTGATTTAACACATCCCAAGCGGAAAAATCAAAGGATTCTTTTAGTAAAAATTGAAAAACATATTTTTGTAGTTCCATATGTGGAAGATAAAGAGCGAGGAGCATCCTTTCTAAAAACTCTTTATCCTAATCGTAAATATTCGAAAATGTACCAAAAAAACAAAAAATTCTATGAAAAGATTTGACCCATTTAAAAATTTAGTACTTGATGAAGAAGAAAAGGAGATAGAAGCAGCCTTAGAAAGAGGGGAGTACGTTTCTGTTAAGAATTTTGAGAAAAGGAAGAAAGAGCTTGAAGAAATGGCGAGGCGCCATATTGAGCTTCGTAAAACTAAAAGAATCACTTTAAGGGTTAAAAACGAAGATTTATTAAAAGTTAAAGCAAGGGCAAAAAGGGTTAATATTCCCTATCAAAGACTTTTGAACGTTCTGATACACAGATACGCCGAAGGCGAAACTTCAATAAATATTTAGATAATTTGTCTTCAAAGTAACTATGTAAATTTTCAACTTGACAAAGTGTATATATAATATATACTTTATATATATGAACACGGCGGTTATTAATATCAAAACCGATCCTAAAGTAAAAGTCAAAGCTCAAAAAGTTGCCTCTGACTTGGGTTTTAGCTTGAGCTCATTAATTAATGGCTATCTTAACCAGTTGGTTAAAACCAAAACAGTTCACTTTTCCACTCTTGAGGAAACCCCGAGTGAGTATATGATTCAAGCTTTGAGAGAGTCTGAAGAACAACGAAAGAAGGGTCGTTTTAAGTCTTTTGATACTGCGGATAAAGCGCTCGAGTATTTGGACAAAATAATCAATGAAAGTAAATAGAATTGACTTTTCCAAAAGGTTTGAGAAAGATTTAAGAAAATCTCCAAGAAAAATTCAAATTGCTTTTAGGAATAGACTTGAGATTTATCTTTCCGATAAATTCAATCCCATATTAAACAATCATTCATTAATTGGGAAATATGAAGGATATAGAAGCTTTAATGTTACGGGAGATTGGAGGGCTATTTTCAGAGAGATGGATGGTGGAGAGACGGCCTACTTTGATTTAATCGGAACCCACAACCAGTTGTATAAATAAAATAATTTGTCTTCAAATTAGCTCCGGAGTTTTTATTCGAACTTCGCGAATACCCCGCCTGTTAGGGCGGGGATGAAGCGAAGCAGCGAACGAACTTGCCCGAAGGGATACCCCACCTGTAGCGCAGCGGAGGGTGGGGTAGTTCATATGTTTTTCTTGAGTATAATGTTACAATACGAGATATGAAATATGATAAGTATATTGAAATCAATCCGAAAGTGATGGTTGGTAAGCCCGTTATAAAAGGCACCAGGATTCCTGTGGGACTTATTCTTAACCTTCTGGCCAATGGTTACACTTTCGAAAAAATAATTAAATCCTACCCTCCCCTTACAAAGAAACAAATTGTGGCAGCCCTTGCTTATGCAGCTGAGAAATTAAATCGTGAAGAAAACTACAACTTCGCTTAAATTTTTACTGGATGCAAATTTCTCTCCAATTACAGCTGTGTTTTTAAGAAATCTTGGTTTTGATGCCACCTCGATTCTTGAGCAGAAGCTTCACTATTTATCCGACGAGGAGGTGGTGAAGAAAGCGAAAAAGGAAGGAAGAGTTATCATTACTTTCGATCAGGATTTTGCGGACATGTGGTACTTTCGCGAAAAAGGTAAAATTGGAATAATACGCGTACGAACCAAGAATCAGACACCCGAGCATGTTAATGAAATTCTTAAAAAGTTTTTAGAGAGTTCAAAATTGAAAGCAGATTTTGGCAAGCAACTTGTGGTTATTAAAGAAACCGAGATTAGAATTCTGGGTTGAAAAAGCCGCCGATGAAAATTTGTCTTCAGGGTAGCTTCAAGGTAAAATCTTTTTATAATGGGAATTAAGTTTTTTAGCAAAGAAAAAGGCGAGCCAAGATTTCTGGTAAATTGGAAGACTGGCTATATCCAGTTTTGGGAAGACTGGAGTCAATTTGCGCGTCCAAGAGAATATAACTGGCTCAATTTTCGTCCTATTTGGTTTGAGATAGATTATGATAAGTTGGCGGGTGAGCACTTAGGAATTGAGTTTGGGCTGATGGGATTTAATTTGAGACTTCATCAATTTATTAGGGATAATGAGAAAGGTAAAAAATTGAAAAAAGATATCAAGAAGATTGAAGTAGCTAGTGGGAAAAAAAGTCAAGGATTCTTAAAGATCTCAAAAATACTTGATGGTAGGAATCTAAGAAAGAATTATAATCATAGTAATTTATTAAAAAAATAATTTTCGTCCCATATCTACAGTGGCCTCGTGAAATTTTTACCGCATCCAACCTGATATAATTTCCTTATGCATATAGTTGAGGAAAAAGGTTCAAAAGTACAAGGCAAAGGAGTTTTTGCGACTCAAGATATCAAAAAGGGTAGCGTTGTTTTGGAGGTAGATGATTCGCAAGTAGTTGAAGATGCAAGTAAATTGACAAAATATCAGAATGAATATGAGTGCGATTATCTGGCAAATGGAAAAGTAGTGTTAATGCAATCTCCGGAAAAATATATAAACCACTCTTGCGATCCTTCAACTTACGTAAAAACAATAAACCGTAAAAGGAAAGTTTTGGCAATGAGAGATATCAAGAAAGGGGAAGAAATAACTTACGATTATTCTATTAACGGATACAATGATGGAACTTTTAAATGTCGTTGTGGGAGCCCAATTTGCAGAGGTGTTTATCAAGGAAACTTTTTTAAACTTCCAAAAGATATTCAAATAAAATATCTACCTTTCTTAGAAGATTGGTTTATTAACGAACATAAAAAGGAAGTTAAAAGATTGAAGAATATTATAATGGATCTTAAAAAGAAATTAAGAACGAAAGAATAACTCCTATTTTTTTAGGATAAAAATAGTATATACAATTCAGCGGGATAATTTGTCTTCAAATTAGCTTCACTATTTTTGCTATAATTTCACCATGTCGAAAATTGTAATTGTTGACGAAAATGACAAAGTAATTGGTTCGGAAGATAAAGAAATTGCCTTTCAAAAAGGATTAATACGAAGAATTGTTAGGATATTTGTCTTCAACAGTAAAGGCGAATTGTTTCTTCAGAGGAGAAGTTCCAATAAGGATACTTATCCTAATACATGGGATCAGTCTGCGGGAGGACATGTTGACGAAGGTGAAACTTACGAAGAAGCAGCACGGAGGGAATTGAAAGAAGAGTTGGGTATAAATATTCCTGTTTTGAATAAGATAACTAAATTCTATGTCGAGCAAAAATTCGAAGACATTGTTCTTAGAGAATTCAGCGTTCTTTATTCAACCATTTTTGACGGAGACATAACCTTGGACAGGGAAGAATTAAGTGGAGGTAAGTGGTTTAGTTTGGGGAAGGTAGAAGAGATGTTGAAAGACAACCCTAATGAATTTCCACCGGGTTTTGTAGAGGCGTTTAAAAGATACAAAAAAGTCATAAAATAATTTGTCTTCAAATTAGCTACGGAGTAATATAAATTATACAGTTAATTATATTTAGATTGACTTTATGATAATATTGTCATAATATATGAAGATATATTATTTAGAGGATGTTGCTGACTTTCTGGAAAAGTTAAGCGAACAAGAAAGGTCTAGAGTAACGAGGACTCGAGAGTATTTTGAAAAATACGGTTTTATTATCGGCTCAAAGTATATAAAGAAAATTAATAGTAAATTGTGGGAATTAAGAGCGGGAAGAATAAGAATTTTCTTATGCATGGGTAACGATAAAGCTATAGGTGTTCATGTTATTTATAAAAAATCCCAAAGATTACCTTTAAAGGATGTTCATTTGGCAATAAATAGATGTAAGGAATTATGAAAAGAAAAAAATATAAACTGATAAGCGCGGAAGAATTACATAAAAAGTGGATGAAAAATCCTGGATACCGTCGTGAGTACGAGAAACTTCAACCTGAATTTGAAATTGCCAGTCAAATGATAGAAGCGAGGTTAAAAAAGAAAATTAGCCAGGAGGAGTTGGCGAAAAAAGTAGGCACAGGGCAAGCAGTAATTTCTCGCCTTGAAGGCATGAATGCAAGTCCTTCTCTATCGTTACTCAAAAGAGTTGCCTCCGCTCTTGGAACAAAGATAACAATTACGATTCAATAAAATAATTTGTCTTCAAACTAGTTAAAGAGTAGAATTGGAGCAATGAAAAGACTTTATCTAACATCCGAGATAACTTATGTCGCCAATATCATTGCTAAAGATATTGGGAAACCGAAAAACAAAAAACTTGCTTTCATCAACACCGCATCTGAATTTAAGGGTAAAAGAAAATGGGTAACGGAGAATAGAGACAGTTGGAAGAAAGCTGGTTTTAATGTCTTTGACTATACAATTACTGGCAAATCTGTAAACGATTTTGACAGAGATCTAAAAGATGTGGAGGTGATTCATGTCAACGGTGGGAACAGTTTTTATCTACTCTTGCAATCTAAAAAAAGCGGGTTTGATGACTGGATTAAAATTCAAGTAGGAAAAGGGAAAATCTATACTGGTTCAAGCGGAGGTTCAAGCGTTGCGGGACCAAACATAGAGGTAAAATTGAAAAAAGAATCGAGGCAGTTCCTAAAAGACTTAGAAGATTTTGATGGTTATGGCCTTGTGGATTTCATAGTTATGCCACATTGGGGGAATGAGAACTTTAGAGAGTTATACCGTGGGGAAAGATTTGATATCTCGTATAACTCGAAATATAAATTAATTTATCTTACAGACTGGCAATATGTATAAGATAGTAGATATAAAAGATAAATAATTTGTCTTCAAATTAGCTTCAGGAATGTTAATATAAATTAATGCATCAGATTTACCTTTATAAGACTTCCTCTGGTCGGGAAATAATTGCGGAATTTATCGATAATTTGGATGAAATTACAAGAGGCAGAGTAAGAAATAGCATAAGAGTTTTGGAAAAGCATGGCTTGGAACTTTTGAAAAATCAGTCCGTTAAAAAAGTTGCAAGAAAACCTGATATTTTTGAATTAAGAACCGTAGGGGAAAAACAAATCAGAATTTTCTTCGCTCTCTACGAGTCGGGTGTTTTTATATTGCTTCATATCATCGTTAAAAAATCTCAAAAAACATTAGTTAAAGAAATTAAACTTGCCCAAAAAAGAGCTAATGAATTCATTTGATTGTTGACAGAATATAAGCAGAGCTTGTAATTATTCAAAATAATACTTGAAAAATTATAATAAAATTGTTATATTTTAAGTATGAAAAGAGATGTAAAAAAATTAACCAGCTGGAAAATTTACGAAAAAAAACTTTTGAAAGATAAAAGTTTTAGGAAAGTTGCAGAAAAACTTGAGCCGGAATTTGTTTTGGCAGACAGCTTGATTAAAGCACGGAAAAAGAAAAAACTGACTCAGGGAGAACTGGCAAAAAAGATAGGAACCAAGCAACCGGTAATTTCCAAGTTAGAAACAGCAAATTCCAAACCTTCTATTTCTCTGTTAAAGAGAATCGCGCAAGCTTTAGGCTCGAGACTTACCGTAAAGTTTGAATAGAAGTAAAAAATTTGTCTTCAAATTAGCTACGGAGTATTTGATATAATCTCTTTATGGACAAAATCTTGATTTTTGGAGATAGTATTGCTTACGGTAAATGGGATAAAGAAGGGGGTTGGGCAGCAAGAGTAAGAAAATTTATCGACGAAAAGTACAACATTAAAGATCGAACCAATCTTCAAGTTTACAATCTAGGTATCCCGGGGGAGGTTGCAATTAGAATGGTAAAAAGGGTGGATTTAGAGCTTTCCTCTCGCCTGGTGGACACAGAAGACGAGATCCTAGTGATTTTCGCAATAGGTGTAAACGACAGCTGTCCTAATAATTGGATGACCGGAAAGCAAACTTCAAAAGAAGAATTTAAAAATGCCTTAAAAGTAATGGCAAATGGTGCTTTGGAGAAAAAATGTAAAGTTACTTTCTTGGGCCTCACTCCTGTTAATCCGGAAAAACTGACAAGTAGGGGACTTCTTTTAACAAATGAAGCGGTTAAACTTTATGACTCATATATTTCTGAGATAGCGAATGAAGTTAAAGTGCCGAAATTAGATTTATTTGATGAACTTGAAAGGAATAGTTACTCGGGATTATTGGTCGACATTGTTCACCCGAACTCAAAAGGTCACGAAATGATAAGTCGAATAGTTATTGATTTTCTGGCTGAAAACTTTGGAATTTAAGCAATTTTTCTTCAAATTAGCTCCTTTATTGGAATATTGAATATAGAATTCAGAATATGGGAATAGAACCCATTTCCTCCGCAGTTTATTTATATTTCTTGATATAATTTTCCAGGTTAATGAAAAAAGATTTCCATATACATAAGGCAGCGGGGATTTTGATAAGAGACAGGAAACTATTAGTCGAAAAATCTTATGGAAAAGAGTTTTTTATTGCCCCTGGTGGTTCAATCGAGGCAGGGGAAACGCCCGAACATGCGCTGACAAGGGAACTTAAGGAGGAATTTGGAATTTTAGTAAATGAGATAGACCTGGAAGAGTTCGGGAGCTTTAAAGATAAAGCCGCTGGTCAAGAAGAAAAAATTGTATTTATGGAAACATTTATTGTAAAAAAGTGGCAAGGAGAGCCTTCTCCTAATAGCGAAGTGGAAAAAATTCTTTGGATAACAAGCAATGTACCAAAAGACATAAAAGTCGGCTCAATTTTTGAGCATCAGGTTATACCTCGTATGAAAGAATTGAACTTGATAGATTGAGAACCCCTCTCCTCTCTGCCTCCGTAGACAGATGCAATTTCTGAATATTTATAAATGATATACTGTCATATGAATACAATTATTAGAGAGTATCGGGAAAAAGACAAAGCAGAGTTGCTTGAATGTATAGCTGAGCTGCAGGATTTTGAAAGAGAAATTACTGCTCGTAAAAAGCCAGGGGAAGAAGTCGCAGAAGAGTATTTAGAACTTATTCTCAGTTATCACAATGAAAGAAGCGGAAATCTGTTCATTTCCGAATTTGATGGAAAAGTTGTCGGTTTTGCCAGTGTTTGGATCAATGAGGATTCCGAATTAACTGAATATTCCGAGAAGTACGTTTATTTTTCTGATTTGTTTGTAAAAGAGGATTATAGAAGGAAAGGTTTGGCCAAAAAGCTTGTGGAAAAAGTGATTGAATTTGCCAGTTCAAAAGAAGTTAAAAGAATTAAAGTGGAAACATTAGCAAAAAATGTTCCAATTCAAAAACTTCTAGAAACATATGGATTTGAGAAACACGAAATCGCCTGGGATTTGAATTTATAGAACCCATTTCCTCCCTGCTTGCGCAGGCAAGCACAGCTTCCTGATATAATTCAAGTATGAATTTTGAGATAGAGAGAAAGTTTTTAGTTAAAACTTTACCTGATCTTTCCGGTAAAACTAAACAAAGCCATGAAAGGTATTATCTTTATCGAGGTAAGGGAGTCGAGGTGAGAATTCAGAGGGTAAATGATGTTTATGAATTTGAAAGAAAAAGTGAAACGTCGGAGTTGGGAAGAAAAACTCAAAAGTTTGAAATTACAAAGGAAGAATTTGAAACTCTTAAAGGAGATTCTGGGGAAGTAATTGTTAGAGAAAGTTTTCTTGTTTCCAGAAATCCTGAAATAACAGTAAAAATTTATCACGGAAGATTTGAAGGGCTAGTTCGGGCAGAGGTTGAATTTACTTCCGAAGAGGATGCAAAGAAGTTTACTTCCCATGACTGGATGGGCGAAGAAATTACGGATACTCCATTAGGGCGCGACTCAAGACTTCTTGATTTGACAGACAAAAAGTTTAAAGATTTACTGAAAAGATAAACCCATTTCCTCCTCTGTCTTCTTTTTTATCGGAGATTGAATTTTTCTTTCAAATATTTCTTGACCTCAGGCAATGTTTTTTCGGGGATTATTTTGAAATAATCAACTTCTTTTGCCTGCTCGCCGCCGACAATTTTGTTGATTGGTTTAACAAGAAAAACTGCGGATATGGGATACCCAAATCCGCTTCCTTCGGTATACTCCAAGAAACCTAAGAATTTAATAATTTCAACTTTAGTATTTAATTCCTCCGAGGCAACTCTATGAACCGTATCCTTGAGAGTTTCACTCATTAATACTGTTCCCCCCGGAAAATGCCACCAGCCTTTGTCGGGTGGAATATCTCTTTTGGTCAGAAGCACTCCTTTTCGGTTTTTGATAAGAAGATCAACACAAAGCCTCGGAACTTTAGAGTAAATCCCTTTAAACTCTTTTAAAGAAAGTTTATGCGCTGTCATTTTATGAAGATAAGTTTAACATAATTTACTTTTCCAATATTGACAGATAATATCACGTATGATAATCTGATAATTATATGATTGGTTTAATGCCTAATACTACTACAGCAACGGAACTACAAAGAAATTTCAAAAAAGTGTCCAATAAAGCAAAAAAGCTGAAACAACCGGTTGTTGTACTTTCCAATAACAAGCCGGAAGGAGTGTTTATGGATTATGAAGTTTATAAGCGAATAATTTTGACAGCGAAAAGTGGATTATTGTCCGGAAGTAATAAATACATAAGGAAAGGTAAAAAAGGAAGTGGGTTTGATAAGCTTTTTGGCGCTTGGAGCAAGGAGGCAGCAGACGAATTTGACCGCGTAATCGAAGACGCATTTGAAAAAGTAAACCCCGAAGAATGGAAATGAATAGAATCTTCCTCGAAACCAATTCTTACAGCAGGTTCGCCCGCGGCGATAACCACATAAAAAAGCAAATTGAAAACGCAGATGAAATATTTGTTTCTGTTATTACTCTGGGAGAGCTTTTTCTTGGATTTCGCGAGGGTAAAAGGGAGCATGAAAATCTTAGGCTTCTTAAGGCATTTCTTTCTGAGTGGAAAGTCAAGGTAGTGAATGTGAATAAATCAACATCGTGGGAGTATGGAAAAATTAAATATGATTTAAGAAAAGCCGGCAAGCCGATTCCGGAAAATGATATCTGGATAGCAGCTCAAGTTGCGGAAACTGATTCATTGCTTGTAACTTATGACAAGCACTTTTTAGACATCAAAGGCTTGAAAGTATGGAAGAAATTAATAGGTAAAAGAAGCAAGTTTTGAACTTTTCTTCAAATTGATATACTTCAAACAGAATGAATAAGGATTTGGTAAATAAAGTACAAAAATGGGTTGAAGAAATTTATTCTAATGCAGACCATTTGGTAAGGACAGGATATTGGGTTAAAAGATTATATCCCGAGGCAGATGATACTCTGATTATTGCAGCAATTTCTCACGACGTTGAAAGAGCCTTTGACGAAGGAAGAAATCCACCTTCTCCTGAAATGGGTGGTGCTAAATGGGACGATCCGGTTTACAACAGATGGCATTCCAAACGGTCTGCTGCTTTTGTAAAAAATTTTCTGGACAAAGAAGGCGCTAACCCGAAAATAATAGATGATGTTGTAAAACTAATTAGCGTCCATGAAGAAGGTGGATGGAAAGAAGCAGACATTCTAAGGGATGCTGACAGTATTAGTTTTCTTGAGGTCAATATAAACCGATTTATTTCGAGGATAACAACAGTATTCACAAAGCAAGAAGTTAAAGAAAAATTTGATTATATGTTTGAAAGAATTGGAAGCAGTAAGGCAAAGATTATTGCGAAACCCTTTTACGATAAGGCGATAGAAGAGTTAAATAAAGTAAAAGATTAGAAGAACCCATTTCCTCCGCCGTTTTGATACAATTATACTAAGTCTAAATGTCTAAATATGTTGCTATAGGAACATTAACAGGAATCCTTTTAGGAGTTACCCTCCAATTATTTTTTCCTGATATCTTATTGTTTGAAGTCTTTTTTAACAGATCTTTAAGAGTACAAACCGGAACACCTACATACCCTCAATATACCTCTGGTTCTATCTTTTCCGTCGGCTTTATCGCCCCGGCAGTTTTCGGATTGCTTGGAGCAATTGTAGGATTTGCTTTTCACAGAATTAGAAATAAGTAGAACCCATTTCCTCCGCAGCTTCTGGATTTTTCTTCAAATTGATATACTTCGGTTATGAAATTTAAGAGAAGAAGAAAGCTGTATTCGCAAAATAGATTGTATAGCCCGAAACTAGTTACTGGTTTGGTTGGCAAGTCTTCGATTGGGAAAGAAGACATTGTTTTGGAAATCGGGCCGGGGAAGGGGATTATAACGGAGAGATTATTAAATGCTGCGAAGAAGGTAATTGCTATTGAAATTGATGAAAAACTTTACCTTTATTTGAAAAATAAATTTTCAGGAGTAGGTAACTTGATAATAATAAATGAAGATTTTTTGGAGTATAGACTTCCAAACTATCCTTTTAAAGTTTTCGCCAACACTCCTTTTATAATAACCGCCGATGTTATCAGGAAACTAACGGAAGATAATAATTTTCGGGAAGGGTATTTGATAGTCCAAAAAGAAGCCGCGAAAAAATTTATCGGGAAACCGATAGACTCTCGAAATCAAATGATGTCGATGCTTCTTTATCCGTGGTTTGAAATCAGCATTTTTTGGAAATTTAAAAAGCATGATTTTATTCCCCGACCGGGTGTTGATTGTGTGATGATTGATATCAAAAGGCGAGACAAGCCGATTCTTTCCCGGTCCGACTCACGAATGTATAAAGACTTTATTTTATATTTATACAATAAAGAAAGAGGGGCTGCTGAGTTAAAAAAGGAGATGGTTGTTGCCCGTTTTAAGGACTTTTTCAAAACTTCCGATTCAAGATTGAGAAGTGAGATAGAAAGAAGAGCGCGAAAAATCGAGAAGGATCAATGGGGTATCAAAAAGATACACAGGACAAGAGTGGACAGAAACTGGAAACGATTCGGGTAAAATAGAAGAATAAATAGACTATAGGGTTTTTGAAAATTTATTGGTGGGGGAGAGTTAGTAAAATTTTCAATTTATTCAATTTCCATTTTGATACATATAGATGATGTATTTATAAGTGAAACACGGTTTTTATATTATTGATTAAAATTTTCCTTTTTGGAGTTTTTTATAATTGCATAACGGAAAGAACTTGTTGCTTGGTGGTTTAATCTTCCGCAACTTCTAATTCTTATATTTTTATTTTCCTAACTACTAAAACCTAGCTACTAGCTACTAATTTATACCTTTTCAGTAACTTTATACTAAATCGTGCAGTTTGCGACTTGCGAAAAAGTGTTTTTGAGCAACAAAGCAAACTAAACGATATAATATCGCGTAAATAATTCTAAACTTTTTCTGTTACGCGATACTCTATATATTTTCCCAACATAAGTCTTGTATGTGCATCAAGGCCGGGGAGAGCCGAGAAGAAAAATCCGGCAACGGGCATAAGGATAAATTCAAGAGGCATGAGAAGAGCCCGCCAAGCGGGGAAACCCTCCGGTCTTTTCGGTTTATAAATGCGGTCGAAGAGAAGCATTATTACAAGAAAAACCAATGCAATCGTCAGGACATAGGAAGAAAGTCTTGGCACGGTGAACCCGAGAGTGGTACGCCCAAATCTTGGGTTAAGAAGGGTGGGAAGGGTTAAACCGATGGTAATGAGAAACCAGCTTATCGGCCAGGTGAAGTGCGCCCAGATTACCCAGATAAGTCTTGTTGTTTTATCAAGAAAGGGAATATCGCGGGAGACAAGATATTCTTTGATGATCCATGGGTCATCCGACACCCCCCACGCCCAGCGCTTGTATTGCTCGTATTGGTTTTTCAAAGTTTTCCAAAACGAAGTGGATAAAGCTGCGTCAACATAAAGGGGCAGGTAAATTGGTTCTACCTCGACTTCTCCCCTCTTTTTATAAAACGCCTTGAAAAATATTCCCCAATCTTCGGGAATTTTGTCAGGGTCCCAGTAGCCGACTTCGTCAAGAAGCTTAAGCGAGAGTGTGTAGTTTTGCTGGTTTATGAGCCGGTCACGACGAGGGAGCTGTGAAAGATTCCAAATTGAACCTAGGGTGTTGGGGACGCGGGTAATTGCCGGAAGCTCCCAAATATTGTTGTAAAACATGACTGCAGCCTGCCAGAAATAAAGATATCTTTTCGGGTTATCCAAAAATTTGTAAGTTAAGGCGGCGAAGTGCTGGGGATGGTATTTATGATCGGCATCGCAGCTTGTAACAGTTATATAATCAATATCCATTTTTTTCCTGTCGATAAGTTCTTTTTTTAACCAGACTGCGGCATGCCGCTCGTTTGACGCCTTTCCTCTTACTTCCCTTTCGGAGAGTTCATGAACCGTCACGAAAAAATTGGCAAATCTTGCTCCGAACTCTTTTTTTAATGCACTTACTTTTTCCTCTCTGTCATCGGAGTTTTCTGCTTTTTCGGTTGCAAGTACAACCGTGATTTGTTTTGTCGGAAGAGTCTGCTCGGCAATGGATTTTAAGGTTCTTTGCAGGATGTGGAGAGGCTCTTTGTAGGTAGTTATAATTATCGCATGGTGAACGCTCCCCCAATCGGGAAAAGTTTTCAGATCCCCCAGCCAGTCGAAATTCATCGAAGCCTGGATTCGAAGGTGCGATACGGTTGAAGTCAAAGCGATTGTTAAAGATTGGTAAAACCAGTAGATATTAAATGCAAGAATTGAATAAGCTACTATTTCTGGGATTACAAAGATTCCCCAGTAAGGGAATAGGATAATGTTCCAGGATACAAATCCGGGTAGAATTTCTAAGGCGCGTAGGACACCCTTTTCGTGCTTTAGTATGAAATTACGAATCATAATAATACCAATCTACGAATGTATTCGAATGCAGCGAATAGATACGAATAATATTCTCAATTATTTTTTGGAAAGTGTTTCGTATTGCTTATTAAGGTCTTTCCAGACGGTTTCATTTTTAATAAAAGGAGCGGAGCGGTCGATGAAGTCCTTCATTTTTTTAGATAACCAGAGCCTTTGTATCTTATCCGGAGCTAAATGGTAGTAATAACTGTTGTCTAATATGTCGGCAGCTTTAACTATTAATGCTTGCTTGCCCATTTTCAGACATTGGTTTAATGTTTGTTGATAGCGCGCGATTTTATCCTCAACTGTCTTACCTTGTATGTTTTTATCGTAGCTGTTTGCCTTGACCAATTTTGCAACTTTTTCTCCAAACTCTTTTTGTATTTTTTCATACGCTGTGTCGGAGTCTTCCAGTAGATCATGCAATAGTCCTACAATCACAATTTCTTTGTTATAGCAATTTTCGTATAAATAAAAACCAACTTTGATACTGTGGAAAATTACAGGTTTTTCTCCTTCTTTAGGATTGGCGTTGACTAAAAACTTAATGGCTTTTTCTGTTTCTTCATTTAGTTTAGTATCAATTTTTCTCATTTTAATCGAGGAAACAAAGGTTTTTCGCTTTTTATTTTCGGCCCTTTAAACTGACTTTCTATTTTTTCCGCGGTTTCGGGCAGGAACGGCTTTAAATTGAAAGCAATTTGTCTTATTGATTTAACTATTTCGAGCAAAACTTTTGTCTTGCCTTTTTCTTTTGTATTCTCCCAAAGCTTGTGTCTGTTGATAAGAGTATCCAGAGCGGAAATTTTCTTCCAGATTGACTCAAGTGCATTATCAAATCTGTATCTTTCAAGATGATTAACAACCTCTTTATCAAAGAAACCCCCCCTTGGTTCGTGTGCGCTTATTTTATTTAGTTCGCAAAGCTTTGCAACCCTGGCAACGAGATTTCCAAGACCATTTGCGAGATCGGCTAGATAAACTTGCTCGAAACTCTCGCGAGTGAAGTCCGAATCCTCGATAGGGTTAATTTTGGCAAGTAAATAGTAGCGCAGGGTGTCAGTTCCGTACCTTTCAACATATTGGAAAGGGTCAATGACATTCCCCCGACTTTTACTCATCTTCTCTCCACCTGATGTAATGAACCCGTGGATTAGAATCTGCTTTGATGGTGGAAGGTTGGCTGCCAAGAGCATTGCCTGCCACATGGCGGACTGTTGCCTTAAGTTATCTTTTCCGGCAACTTGTATTGCATTGGGATTTTCTGATGTTCCCCAAAATTTTTCAAATTTGTTTAAGTCCTTCGGCCAGCCGAGGGCGGAAATATAGTTTGTCAGGGCATCGAACCAAACATACATAACGTGGTCCGGGTCGTCGGGTACGGACACCCCCCAGGGCATTTTTTCTTTCAGGCGGGAAACGCTGAAGTCTTTAAGTCCGTCTTTAACAAAATTAGAAATTTCGGTAAGTCGGTGTTTCGGAACAACGAAATCGGGATTTTTCATATAAAGCTTAAGAAGTTTTTCTTGAAACTTCGAAAACTTGAAAAAGTAATTTTCCTCTTCGATCGTTTGAATTTCTTCAATTGGGTGAAGAGGGCATTTGTCGTCGACAAGTTCCGAGTCCTGTTTTTCAAGCTCACAGCCGACACAGTACTTTGCGCTGTATAACCCTTTTTCTATAAAGCCGTTATCGCGGCAAATTTTCCATATTTCTTGAGCTGCCCTTTTGTGATCGGGATCAGTTGTTCGTATGAAGTTGTTATAAGAAAGATTAAGTGCTTTTTTTAGGTCGTCAAATTTTTTCGCGTTTTCATCGACATATTTTTGCGGGTCTATATTTTCGGAAAGTGCTTTTTTGTAAATTTTTTGACCGTGTTCGTCGGTTCCGAAGTTGAAAAACACTTCTTTACCAAGGAGAGTATGAAATCTGGCAATCGCATCAGCTTGGATAATTTCAAGTGCAAAGCCGATATGAGGCTTTGCATTAACGTATGGAAGTGTAGTTGTTATGTAGAAATGTCGATTTTGCGACTTTTGTTTCATGGTACTCTTTTTCATTAAGGTGAATGTCATTCTGAACTCGTTTCAGAATCCCGTCAGATCCTGAAATAAATTCAGGATGACTCATGTTATTTTACATCATTTTAACCTCATCTCCGACTTTTAGGTTCAAAATTTTCGCTGCGCTTCCGGGGACAGCTTGAGTGGCGATTTCCAGAAATCTTATATCTCCCAGACCAGAGCTTCCTGTATAAATTGCCGTTTCCCCCTTCGGGATGTCTTTCAGTCTTTCGTAATAATTAAAGGCGCCAAGGTTCGTATTAATTTCTTCATTTATTATTTTCTTTATTTTTTGATTAATAAGTGTTAACTTTGCATTCCCGAATGCATCAATGCACCATACGCAGCTAGGCATTAGGGAATAGGCAATAGGCACTAGTGATGATGGGAGAATGTATCTATCAATGAGCCACCTTGCGACTCTAGAAACGAAGTCGAAGCTTCGGAATTGGGAGTTGGTGATATGGTTCTTTAGCTGTTTGGTGATTTGGTTATTTTTGACCATGAATTCAAGGACTTCCTGAACTTCTAAAACCTTAACTTTATTTGCTACTTTGAAATTTCTAATGAATGACAAAGTATATCCTGCGACTGTCGAGATAACGAGAGTTTTTTTGTAGTAAAAGTAACAAAAGGAGTTTCCGTTTTCACCTATACTTTTATCTCCACGCGGAGCGACATTAACCACAATAACTCCTTTCTTGCCTTCCGTAGCATCCAAAATATCAATTAAATTCGCTCCGGCTTCAATGGTCGCGATGTCGCCAAATGAACTATCAACGCCTATTAGGCTTGTAGGTCCGAGATTTAATGAATTGAAGCGGGCGATTTGCCGCCCGGCTTCGTTTTCTTCTTTGCAGTCAGTAATAATAGTTGTAAACATAATAAAATGATGCGAATGAATTCTAATAATGCCAATCTACAAATAAATACTAATTATTTTTGAATTCGACTCTTTTATCTAAAACCCATCTCGCTTATTTTGAACATTATTTATCTCATTAAAAGAAAAAACCTCCTTTCGGAGGTTATAACTCATAAGGAAATAAGCTCCGTTTTAGGAGGTATCTTCTTCCATCATATTGATAGTCTTAATATTCATTTCGTATATTTTAGCAGAAGAAATATTTTTCTACAAGCTTGCGGGTTTCTTAGAGGATTCGCCTTGCCTATAGATTACAACCTTAGTATCATAGTCCAGCACAATTTTAGATTCGGGATCGTCGATAGTTATAACGTCATTTCCTACTCTTACGGTGTTAGCGTCAACTACCCTGCCTATTCTAAACCCCGGAGCCCCTAGTGGCGACTGCATAAAAGCTTCATACATATTTCTTAGACTTAACCTTTTAGCCTTGAGGGGTAAATTTCTTGCGCTTTCTATCGACATGTTTTTATTTTATAACACAGGCTTGTTAATTGCATGGCTTAATTATTTAATCTCTTAATCACTTAATTATCTTCCTAATCTTTTCCTCCCATTTATTTGCCCATTCTTCGGCTTCGATTTTTTTAAGCGCAAGTTTTATTCCGGGTTTCCCCAAAGATTCCTGCACACTTGCAATTGTAGCGCTTGATACTTTCAAATTGGTTTTAATGTTTTCGTAACTCCTCCCTTTTTTCAGCCAGTAGGAAATTGCTAAGCGTTTGGAAAAAGCCTCAAGTTCGGAATCGGTGAAAAAATCTTTGAGGAAAACTTCAATCTCCGAAGTATTTTTAAAGTCGGAAAATGTCTGAATAAGAGTTTTCGCCAACTGGTTTTTTAAAGCAGGACTTAACTTTTTGCTTGAAAGTCTCATGATTTTATTTTAGCAGGAGTTTAATCAATAAAAGTGACAAACATCGGAGTTTGTCATTCCGTACTGGATACGGAATCTATAAAATACGGTAATTTAACTATTATTTACAGCAAAGATGGATTTAATGTCAAGAGTCTAGTTGCGGCTGAGATAAATTTCTGCGGTTAATGCCAATCCGATGATTAGAGCGAGATTTAATATATGGCCGATTCCGTAATATCTTAAAACCAAATATAAAACCAGCGTGAAGGATGCGATTACCCCCCTTCTTGTATTGGCAAAAAGGGTGGAAAAAATAAAAAGAAGAAAAAGAAAAGTAAGAATGAAAAATAAAACAACAGCTCCGAAGCTCTCCGGATCGACGTAGAAGATAAGATAAAAAATTGCAAGGCTTAATATTCCGGTTATTAGGAGAGTTGGGAGGAAGTTTTTCCGGAATTTTATTTCTTTTTTACGCGTATCAATTTTAAAAGACTTGGTTCTGCGGAGAAATTTTGATCTACTTTCGAAAAATTTTATAAACCTAAGCCTTGATTTCAATTTTCTGTCGAGTAAGATTCTTTTCATATTGATTTTCATTTTACATGATATGAATGATAAAATGATGCTAATATATTCGAATAATGCCAATTTACGAATAGATGCTAATTAAAATTAGAAAATGGCTGTGCAGAGATCGGGTAATAGTTTTTAGGTAATTTTTCGTTAAAGATAATTGAGGTCATTCTGACTTGGAACGTCTGAAGTTACTTGCTCTCAATCTAAGAGATCCGATTCTGGAGCCGGCTCCCCCGATTTAATAGGGGTTCGCTCCCCAGAATGACGGACGAAGAAGTAATTTATCTCTAATTTCCATTCGGATTTTTCCACTTGATAACTCAAAATTTAACCGGCGACTGGAAACTGGAGACTGGAAATATTTAAATATCCTATTATGGACATAACTTTTTTTATTATTTTAATAATAGCGGGATTTATCCTTCTCGCAGCCTTTATTAACAAAAAGCTTTCCGACTTGCGTGGGTTCCAGAAACCTTCAGATGAACTTTTGGAGTACTTAAAAACGACCAATACCCGCTTGAACGAGCAGGGGAAAAGTTTTAACGAAAGGCTTGATAATGCAGCGAAGGTTATCGGAGAGGTTCAGAAAAATATCGGCGAGTTTTCCGAGATTGGTCGGGGAATGCGGGACCTTCAGGAGTTTTTGCAAAGCCCCAAACTCAGGGGAAATATTGGGGAGCAAGTTTTGAAAGAACTTCTTTCCCAGATGCTACCCAAGCAGTCTTTCCACCTTCAGTACACCTTCAAATCCGGGGAGAAAGTTGACGCGGCAATAAAAACTTCCGCGGGGATAATTCCGGTTGACTCCAAATTTCCAATGGAAAATTTTCGACGGATGATGTCTGCAAACAAGAAACCCTCCGCTGCTAAAAGCTACGGTGAGGCGAGGAAAGAATTTGAAAGGGATGTTAAAAAACACATTGATGATATCGCTAAAAAATATATTCTGACCGAGGAGGGAACAATCGATTACGCCCTGATGTATGTTCCTTCCGAAGCCGTTTATTATGAAATAGTGAACAGCCAGTCTCTCTTCGAATACGCGGGAACAAAAAGAGTTCTTCCGGTCTCGCCCACCACTTTTTATGCCTATATGCGGGCAATACTCATGAGCTTTGAGGGACAAAAAATTGAAAGTCAGGCAAAGGAAATCTTAGCTGCACTTCGGGCG
>Ga0209431_10001318_pt1 | contig 20645 bp, 30 predicted proteins | sample RifCSP13_3_FD_184021 | JGI IMG/M metagenome (GOLD analysis project Ga0209431, IMG submission 184021) | Soil microbial communities from Rifle, Colorado - Rifle CSP2_sed 13_3 (SPAdes) (version 2) | ecosystem: Environmental > Terrestrial > Deep subsurface > Rock core/Sediment | place: Rifle...
GTGGAGTTAGCTGATAGATTAAGGGTATATGCGGAGTTAGAGACGTCCTTTTTCTTAGATCCTTTTCCTCTGAGTTACGGTTATTCAGTCTATAAGTTTAAGAAGCAATGGAAAGCACATAATGAGTATTTTGCTGATGCAGTTGAATATGCTATACAGGCAATTAACTATCGCAGAAATGAGATGCTTGCTTTTAGTACTGAACTGATTGATCGCAAGGATTGGTTGGATAAGCGTCCATTATATGATGCTGAATTCAGAGAGTGGCGTATTGAAGAGAAGCAAGCATCTAAGCCTGAAGTATTAACGGGTGCTGAGAAGATAGTTGTTGAGTATATGAAGGTACCGAGTGACGACCGCGTTAAGCCATTGAAAGATGACGAATGTCAAAACAAACAATAATTCTGTTGAAAGGCACTCAGTTTCATGGCTGGACAGTTATTAAGAAGTGTGATGAAGTTACGGGTACTCGCGCATCTTATATATGCAAATGTGAGTGCGGTCTGATCAAGCCTGTTATTGCATCCCGTCTTATTTATGGGTTAACTAAGCGATGTAGGACGTGCTCTAACAAGATAATCAATAAGAAAGCAGTTGGGCGTAAACGGCTCAATCGAATAGGCGAGAAGTATGGCAAGTGGAAAGTAGTTGATTTTGTAGGTCTTAAGCCAAGATTTGGAAATGAATACCGTCCTGTGTATAAGATTAGATGTGAGTGTGGCTTTGAAATCATTATGAAACAGTTCTGTAACATGAATACACGGGCGCCTAAATGCCACAATTGTTATAAAGGTCGAAAGTACCACAACTCAATGATTAAAAATAAAGATTACTCTGGTGTTATTATCGACTCGAAATATGAAGGACATAAGTATAGTTATTCTGCTAATGATAATCGTGAAGTCATCAAGAATTATACGAAGCCAATTAAGGGTAAATCTCCAAAAAGTTCTAGTGTTGATTCAGCAATGCATGATAGATTAATAGAGACACAACGTGAACAAAATAACTATGATGTAGCAGGGGAATATACTATGGCTGGTCTATTAATGGGATGGAAAAAGAAATGAATGAACTGTTATTAATATGTCTATGTGGATTAGCATCATTTGTATCAGCTGTTGCGGTGAATATGTATCTTGCTGGAGATTCTTGTGCGAACAAAAAGAAGGAATGATATGGGGAAAGGATATCAACGAGCTGATTCGCTTGCTGAGATATTGGCAAAGCGCGCTGAGAAGCAACGGCTAACACCAGCGGACAGATGCCGACAGATTGTAGACAACTCAACCGTAGACAAAATGTCGACAGTTGCAAAGTATGGCACATTAGCCAATCCATATCAGTTCAAGACAACTGGCATGAAGCTTGAAGTGATTGAAGAGAAAGACTTGAGGAAAGAGATACCGGGACAGTTGGACTTGCAGACTAAAGAGAGTGAGTAAGGAAATAGATATCTAGTTAAAGATACCTATTTATTTACTCTTTAAGGGGCTTAATAGAATATTGTAATAATTAAATATTAAAATATTGATATTAACAACGCTACCCTTACTGGGTCATTCGCGACAGGAACAATATATATAACTTTTTACTATCTGACAATAAGGAAAAAGAATGATATCGATTGAGATAATGTTAGTAATGGCCTTTACTTTGATGGCTGGTGTAATGTATATGATGTGGCGTTACTTTGATAATTTGATATGCGAACTTACTAGAGTAGTTGATTACTATGAAGAGAATGGTCGCTTTGGATTGAATTGTGAAAAGGAAGTTCTGAACAAGCGCATTGATTTGCATGAGCAAAAGACTAAAGATGCTATTCAAAGTAATTCTATTTGTTGCCGCTCTGCTATGGATAGAATAAACTCGCGCCTATTGGTATTGGAAAAAGATAAACACGGATCAATTAATGTAGTTATATCAGAACCAAAAAAGGATAAAGATAATGGAACACGTAAACCTACCTCCTCAAAAAATGTCTCTTCCGTATATAATAAAAGCAACGAATGAAAGACGTGCTGAGCAGAACCAGGACCGCTTAGAACCACACATGCTGTTCTTGCCACATGATATATCAAGACGCATGAGTGAACAGCTACAGAAAGAGAATAGCGATATTCATATGTTTGTTCATCAGGCCTGTGTTCAATATCTTAATATGGTAGATAATGATCAAAGGGATTTAGATAAATGGCTAGCCTTGAGTGAGATGCAACTGAGCGAGTCTAATCACTGGAAAGGCTGGTCATATAATGAAGAAGATGAAGATATCTTTAAGCAGCCAAGAGTAAATAGTGATGAGGAAGGTGAATAGTGGAACAAGTTGTCCTTAATATTGATCCTGTTTTGATGAGTAGGTTGAAGATCGTATATGCATTTCAAAAGAACTCATATAACGTTGATCTTAAGCCTACATTTGAGAAGTGGATTCTCGAAGAGCTTGCTCTTGTTATAGGTAATGAAGAGCTGCGCATAGCTAACCAATCATTTTATGCACAGAGATCAGTTGCTGATGAAGTAATTAACAGGCCGCAGATAATACGACAACCATATGTTGAACCTATTGAAGCATTGCTCGAAAATGAATCTGAGTTTTCTGACGATCTAGCAATAGCTTTGGGTGTGTTGGATTATAAAAAGAAGAATCAGCATATATGGTGGGATTGTTGTTTATGTAGTCATTGTGGTGATGAAGAAGAAGATGATGATGGAGATAAACTTAGATGCAATTGCCATTCTTGCTGTGTATGTTGGTGTGAAGAAAGTCATTACTATACTAATAGCTACACTAAAGATGGCGTGAAGTACAAATATAAAGGCGTGAAGCCTGATATTGGTTGTCCTGGTCATCGCGAATGTAAGTCTGTTCGACCTTTGAGTGTATCGGCTGCTTTACGTTTGAGGAAAGATAATGATTGAGCCAGAAGCAGTTCATAATAACGCTTTAGGTTTTGCTATTATATTAGTGTTAATCACCTTGGTGGCATTCGGCATGTGGGTATACAAATCCTTTATATGGAAGCCCGAACCGTCCGTTAATGAAATGCCTCATCGTTATGATGGTTTGACACCGTTACAAGCGTTGCATGATATGGAAGAGCGAATAATGATGCTTGAAGACGGTATCATGGGTCTTATTAAGAGATGTGATAGCATTGAACTTGGTGATGAACGCGAAAGTATATCAAAGCGACTTGATCATCTGGGCAAATGGATAAGTAAGATTGAAGACAAGGTGCAACGAAATGAAGAAATGTAATGAATGCAATAGGCTATTCTTTGAGTCTAATAATTGGCCTGAGGGGTGCGATACGTGCACTATGTGCAGAGCATTCACTTATGAAATGAATGAGATAGAAAAATTACTGGAGAGTAATAACCATGAAGCCCAGCCAACTACGTAAAATATTATGGCGAGTCATGATATGGAGAAATGCTCGTGAGCGTTGGATAGCAAATGAGCTATCTCAACACTTCTATAGAAATTATGAACGCAAGCCAAACGATATACAGAAGGTATCTAAAGGCCCATTCTTAATGAATTTAACATTCAAAGGGGCAAAGTAGTAATGAAAATAAAGATGGATAAATTCGTACCAAGACACTATCAGGTTCCTATACTTGATGCAGTCATAAACAAAGGCTATAAACGTGTGTTGGCAATCCTTCCTCGACGTGCTGGTAAAGATATCTGTGCTTGGAATCTGGCTATTCATGCAGCGCTGTCTAAGACACAGGTAATCTATTATATCTTCCCATCTTATGCGCAAGGCAAGAAGGTAATATGGGATTCGGTAACCAACTCGGGTGATCGCTTTTTGGATTATATCCCTAAAGAAGTCATTCATTCTACCAACAGCCAAGAAATGAAGATTCGCTTTGTGAATGATAGCCTACTACAAATTGTAGGTAGCGATAATTACGATTCTTTGATGGGAACTAACTGTCAAATGGCAATATTCTCTGAGTATGCATTACAAGATCCTAGAGCTTACCAATATATCCGCCCGATCCTGACCGCCAATCAGGGAACTGCTATCTTCTTGTCCACGCCACGAGGCAAGAACCATCTTTGGGAGTTATATCAGATCGCACTCAACCTCGATGATTGGTTTGTGCTCAAGCTGACTGTTGAAGACACCGGTCATATCCCACTTGCTTTAATCGAAAAAGAAAAGACTGAAGGGGTGATGAGTGAAGACTTAATTCAGCAAGAATATTATACTTCGTTTACTATGGGTGTAGAGGGTGCGTACTATGCTAAATATATGGATAGAATGCGAGTAAAGGGACAGATTGGCCAGGTGCCATGGGAGTTCGGCTTTAAGGTACATACTGCATGGGATATTGGTATGCGTGACAGTACGACAATCATCTTCTTTCAGGTTATCGGGCAGACGGTTCGGATTATAGATTGCTATAGCAACTCTAAAGAAGGCCTTGAGCATTACGTAAATGTAGTCAACTCCAAGGAGTACTCATACGGAAAGCACATAGCTCCGCATGATATCGCCGTGAACGAGTGGGGGTCAGGCATGACGCGTATTGAAAAGGCAAAACAGCTTGGAATTAAGTTCACAATCTCTGAAAACGTCAGTATAATGGACGGTATCGAATCAGTAAGAAGCGCGCTGAGTAAGATTTGGATTGATGAAGTGAATTGTGCTCCTTTGTTGAAATCACTGGAGAACTATCGCCAAGAGTATGACAATAAGAAGAAAGTCTACAAATCACAACCTTTACATAACTTTGCGTCACACTTCTCCGATGCTATGAGGTATCTTTGCGTATCACTGCCTAAGACACGCGACGGCCTATCAGCTGAAGAACTCGATAAACGTTACATGGATGCCGTGTATGGCAATAACAGTACAATGCCCGGGGTTTTTCGCGATGACTTACCTCAAAGCGGCCCTGGGTTCTTTTAAAGGGGTAATATGCTAATTACAATAGGGATTTTTCTAAAGAAAGTAATAGATAATGATATATCATTAAAATTAGCTATTTTATATACTTCATTAGAAATCATTAAACAAAAAGAAAAAATAAAAGTGATCGAAGATTATATAGGACGTAAGTCAGAATTTCCTGAATTAATTCAAGCAACTAATGATATTGAAATTCAATTTATCAAGGCAAAAATTGAAAACCTTGAGGGTGTTCAAAATATCTTTTATGCTATAAATGGTTTGCCTGTAAGTATGAATGCCTTGATTAAAATTGATACAGAAAGATTTGAGAATTAACATGAGTAACTCAGTTTTAGTTAAAGAACTTTGCGATCACTTCATTTTTTATTACGACGGCATAAAAGCACAAAAAGATATAGATGAATCACCACTTTGGTATTATAAAAAAACTACACATGTATTAAAATTAGTTATGGAAGTTGGTTTATTAAAAGAACTATGCGAATTGCTTCCTAAGCATACGGAATGGATTGTGAGTGATATATTGGAAAATATACTTCCAGAAACAGGAGATTCAGTTCGCATTTCAAAAGCATTATATGATATATCAGAAAAAATTGATCTTACTGCTAAACAAATATATTTAAAGGGTTAATATGAGCGCTAACTCATTACTATTTAAAAAGCTTTGTGAAAAATATGAATTCAGTTTACGAGCGCTTGATGATTGCGTGAAGATGGATAACAAAAAGGGTGCGCAAGAATACTTTGATAAGATCGGTGGTTTATTGCGCTTGATCAAAGACCTGCATTACTTCAAGTCATTCTGTGATAAATATCCTGACCATGTATATAAAGTAATCGATCACCTTATATTTACTGAGCCAAAGGTATAACATGATTTATGCAGACCTTCAGAACAAAAACATAGAAGACCTAAATGAACGCGTTGAGACTTTGGGGTTTTCTGTTCGCTCTATAAGCAAAAGTATCGCAGAGCTCAAATCGCAAATGGGCAAGGATATGGTTGAGCATGAACTTGCATCGTTCAATTTCCAGAAGAAGTTGGAGCAATCGTGTAATGCGCTTCATGAACTAACTCTCCAGGAAGACCTTGAGAGAAAAGAACTTGAAAAAGCTCATACGATACTCGATAACTCGCGCTTTGATGCATTTCGTGATGATCGTGGTGAGTCGGTCGAGTCTCTTCCAATTGGCCCATTAGCCATCGTCCCATTAGGATCTTCTGGAGTAATGCCACCCAATGCTGAATGGACCGATAAAGATGCATATATAATTCATGGTTCATGTAAGGGTAATATGAGTAATATTGAATTTAAAGAATGCCATCACAAGCGCTTTGAAGGGCCATTTATAAAATGGGGCGGCACATACACCTGCAATAACTGTAAGACTTCAGAACTAGCATGTTATGAATGCAAAAAAGAACTAAAGGACTAATATGCAAGAAGCACCAATACAATCATTAAGTTATGAACAACTCATTATGATCATGGATTCCATGAATGATGAAGATAAGAAGTGGCTCAACGAGATACGTACTATTCGCTTACCAGAGACACTTTACCTTTATGTGTTACAGCAAGCTAACTTAGATGGTAAGACGTTTGATGAGTGGGTGCGCAATGCCTGTATATCATATGCATTCCATCGTATGGCACAGAGGAAACATGATAAATAAAAAACTAATTGATCTTATAAATAAGTATCGCAGTAAAGTCGATGACTTAGAGGATATTTATGGTGATCAAGCACGCGCTATAACTACCACTAGAGAATTCATTGATCTTATTTATAACTATCGCGTTGATAATTGTAGCGACGCTACTCATTCATCTCTTGCATATTTTGACGATGTTGATGAAATGAATGACCTCGAATCTTCTCTCCATAAGTTTTTTGAATGTTCAGTTCATGAATGTGATTGCGTGCAATCATGATTTGGTCTTTTATAAGTGGAATTGTATTCTGCATCTTTTGTGGATTTGCATTATACATAGGCCATCAAGTTGACCTAATGGAAAATAAGTTTAAAAGTGATACAACAGAATCAATATCTTTTTTAAGTAAGCGTATTGAAAATTTAGAATCTAAATACGTTAATTAATTCTTGTCGAAAAATAATCGCACTCCTAGTCTAATGTGATATCACATTAGGAAGGATGTAGCGATGCCATTATTTCCCCAACTTGGACCTGAGTATTATGACGAAAGCGACAGAGGAATACTCTCTCGCATGTCTGCTTTTTACGCAGAAAGCATATCTATAAACCAATCTTTTTGGACCGAGGCCGATACCGATACCCGTTTCTTAACGGGCGATCAAACGGTCTGGAACGATATCTATGGCAATTTGCCAGCAAACAGAAGAAAATCATTCTCTTTTAATCGCATTAGGCGTGTTGTTGAGATGGTATCAGGCCACCAACGGCGCAATCGCAAGAGCACAATAGTCGTTCCGGTTGAGAATGCCGATGAAGGAACCGCTGATCAGTACACTAAGATACTATTATGGTGCAATCAACAAGAAGGCGTGCTCGAGACTATCTCTGATGCCTTTCATGGATCTCTTGCTACTGGTATGAACCTATTGCAGGTCTGGCTAGACTTTAGGTCTGATCCAATATCGGGCAATATCAAGGTAGATAACTGCTCCTACAATAGCTTTCTTATTGACCCATTCTTCCGCAAACAAGATTTATCAGACTGTAATGCTATATGGAAACGCTCGTTCTTAACTAAGAGTGAGTGTTCTTCATTGATACCAGACAAGGTAGATCAGATCATGCAGCTTATGGGCAATGATAACCGTGATGGCAAATTCCAGTTTATGCCTGAGAATTACAACTATGGCATGAAAAATTTACTCACCTATGATGAATTTTACTATAGAGATTATCGAAAACAAAAGATGTTAGTCGATTCACAAACTGGCGAAGTACAAGAATGGCGCAATCAGGATGATGAAGCGCTTAAGATGTTCTTATATCAAGAGCCTACGTTGACTATGATTGAACAAGAAGTACCAACAGTACGACAAGCTATAGTAGTACAAGGTAAGGTGCTTTATGATGGCCCAAATTATCTAAATATCGATTCGTATCCATTTGTTCCAGTTTTTGCTTATTATACGCCGGAGATGCCGTACTTCCCTGGACGAGTTCAAGGTATGGTTCGTGGTCTACGTGATGCTCAATACTTATACAACCGCCGTAAAGCAATAGAACTCGATATATTAGAAAGTCAGATTAACTCTGGTTGGAAATATAAAGAAGATGCTCTCGTTAACCCCCGAGATATATTCCTGAGTGGACAAGGTCGTGGACTTGCGGTAAAAACTGAAGCACAAATGTCAGATGTAGAGCAGATTATACCACCCCAAGTCCCACCTTCCATGATTCAGCTTTCAGAGATTCTTGCACGTGAAGTACAAGAGATATCGGGCGTAAATGAAGAACTACTCGGTTCAGCAATCGATGACAAGGCAGGTGTTCTAAGCATGCTTCGTCAAGGGGCTGGCCTTACTACTCTTCAACGGCTTTTCGATCAACTGGATCGATCCCAGAAACTGTTGGGTAAAGTTATGATCGATATTATCCAGAGCAACTTCACTCCAGGTAAAATAAAGAAGATTATACAAGAAGAGCCTGCTCCGCAGTTCTACAACAAGGCCTTCGGGAAATACGATTCTGCTGTTGAAGAAGGTATTAATAGCTCAACTCAGAAGCAAATGCAACTTGCTCAATTAATGCAATTGCGTGAGATGGGTATACCAATTCCTGATTCAGTAATTATTGAATCGGTTACCGTTCAAGATAAGCGTAAATTACTTGCCGCTATGGAACAAGAAAAACAACAAGCTATGCAATCACAACAAGCACAAGAACAGATGGCACAACAAGAAGCGCAGTCTCGTATTGAACTTGCTAATGCTCGCGCACAAGCTGATCAAGGGCTTGGTGCTGAGCGTTATAGTCGTATTGAAGAGAATCAAGCACTTGCTGAAGAACGTCGTGCAGCTGCTATTAAAGACCATGAGCTTGGATTACTCAATTTAGTGAAAGCAATGAAAGAATTAGATGGGATGGATATTAATCACTTGGCTCAGCTTGTTACTGTTGCTAAGACCCTTAAAGATGCGAGCGCTGTACAAGAAGTTGAGCAGCGAGAAGTGCAAAAACAAACAGTGCAACAACCAGCTATGCAAGAGCAATCTATGCAGCCAATGATGCAGTAGTTAGAGGATATTAAACAACCTTGAGGACTCGTCCTCAGTTACTACAAGGAACAGTATGAAGAAAAGACATTATAATCAAGGCGCTTATGAAGGTGCTGATTCACGTCGCAAACAAGAACGTGAAGATGGTGGCATGATCAGTGAAGATCGTAGCGCTATTGCAAACATGCCACAAGGCGTGATTATGAAAGCGTATCCATCTATGTATGAGTCTGAAGTATTCCCACATCTTAATGACACTATTAGTGGTGTTGATAAGCAAATTCATGAAGATGAAGGTGGTATGAAACGTCATAGATCTAAGTCTAAATATTAGGAGTCATTATGCCAGCCTCTATTCGTAAAAAGGGCAAAGCAACCAAGATTGCTGAGCGCATATTGAATATTAATACTAAAGATGAGACTAAGAAGAAGACTAAAGAGAATGAAGTCAAAAAGAGGCTTCAGTTCGAAGATACGTATCGGGTAAGATAGATGCATGGTTGGGCAGAGGTGTTACTCTGTCCTTCCTTAAAAAGGAAATAGAATGGCAAAGCACAAAGGTAAAAAAGCACCAATGAGTAAAAAACCTCGTGGTATGGAAATTGAAATAGAGATTGAGCACAAAGAAAAGAAGAAGAAGAAAGAACCTGCTAAAAAAGGTGGTAAAGTTGCAAAAGTGATGCACGAGTTCAAGGAAGGCGACCTTCATAGCGGCTCTAAAAAAGGCCCTAAGGTAAAGAATAAATCTCAGGCTTTAGCAATCGCCATGAACGAAGCAAGAAAAAATGGTTGATGCACGAGAAACCGTCGGTAAAGTGTCATCTGATCTCATAGTAAAGCCTGTTGAAGCAGAGAATTCCTATGAGCAGATGACCGAGCAGCTTTCCGATTGGGATAAAAACATATATGAGTGCGTAAATCGCTGCAAGATTGATTATCCAGGCGACTTTTATGTAGTAGTGATCACTAAAAAAGAAAAGCTAATGCAGAATGTCATACGCAACTACTTTTTTGGTACTAATTCCTGCCCGACACCGACCTGGGATCAAACCGTCTTCGCATACAATAGATCTGATGAGAGTATAGACTTCTTATGGACTATACCAGACAAGATTACATGCATGACATTTAAATGGTACCCCAAATTGGTACCGGCTGAAGAGTATCAACTTTTGAAGTTTGTACTTGAATTTGAAGATGGGACACTTTTAGAGATTGCTAAAAAGCGCAATGGCGAGATCGATACGCCTCCAGTAATTAAATTAGATATACCTGCTTAAGAAAAGGGTAAGCATGCAAGATAATGAACATTTCCCAGCTACAGAAACACATGAAGAAAATACACAGACAAATAATGACGCTGAACAGGTTAATCACCAGCCACAGCAACACGCCTCTACAGAAGAAAGCTCATCAGCACGAAACTTCCGCCAACTCAGAGAAAAGGCTGAGCGAGCAGAAAGAGAACGTGATGAGGCAATGCAATACATACGCACTATGCAAGCGCAACAACAGAAGCCTAAAGATGAAGATGATGATCTTGCTGATGATGATCTTGTTGAGCGTAAGCATGTCGATCGCATAGTCGATAAGAAGATCCGCAAGTATGAAGAGCAACTACAGCAATATTCTATGATGCAACAAGAACAACAAGTGCTTAATCAATGTAAGGATTATTATGCAATTGTGAATGATGATGCAATCGCTATGCTTCGTGAACAAGAGCCTGATATTGCTGCTACATTGGCTGCAAATCCTGATCTTAAGAGTAAAGCAATTGCTACCTACAACATCATTAAAAAGCTTGGTCTTAATAATGCAGCAGCTGCTGCACAACCTTACTCACAAGATATTGAACGCATTCAAAAGAATGCAGCAAAGCCTAAACCTTTAGCTTCAGTGAATCCACAACAGGGTGATAGTCCGCTATCTAGAGCTAATGCCTTTGCTAATGGCCTTACTGAAGAACTTAAAGATCAATTACGTAAAGAAATGTCAGAATCCCGACGCGGATATTAAAAAGCCCACTTTTCTCATGTAAACCATCCCTACTCGCCTTTCCGGGTAGGGATGGTCAAAAAACAGGGTAGTTTTGACTAAGTTATGGTTGTTTTACAAGGTTAATATCTTCTAAACTGTGAAGAATTAATCATATTCATTGCCATCATAGTAGTCATCAATGGCAGAGTAGAAGAGTAATCGCTTTTGTCTCTCTTTGCGGGCTTTATTGTTTCTGTTTTTGTTACTTTGCCATCAGGTGTTGTAGTGTAAGTAATTGTTATACGCGGCTTTGGTTCTTCTTCACAATAAACACAAATGCCAAAAATTATTACTAACGCTATAGCCAATATTATTAGCCACCCAGCTTCATTATCCATATTTTCCTTCCAAAATATAAATCGCACGATTATTTTATTTATAGCGTTACAGAGATTCGCTCACTCTATCTAAAAAATCCATCGGTGTACAGAGACTCACCACCTCAACTCGACGTAAAGCAAGTCTCGTCAACTTAGAATAATTACATAATTAATCTAAGGAAATGCTTATGGCAATTACAACTACTTCAACTTTGCCTGCTCCAGTGCAACAAAGTTTTTCATACAAGCTGCTAAGTGTACCAGTGCCGAATATGATTCACAAAATTCCAGCAATGCATAAACGTATGCCACGCAATGGTGGTACAACCTTACGTATGCGCAGATATAATCCCTTGGCTGTAGCAATGGTACCACTAGGTAATACTGGTGTGACTCCTCCGCCACAAAATTTAACAGCCGTGGATATCGATGCCAAAATCTCATTTTATGGCACTTATGTACAACTTAACGAGCAAGTGACGCTTCAAAACCAAGACCCTGTCTTGAACGAATGCGCAGCTCGTTTAGGCGTCTCTCTACGTCAAACAGAAGATCAACTAACTCGTGACATGCTTGCAGCAACTGCTTCATTCATTAACTGTGTGGGTGGTATCAATGGTGATTCTCCAACTAATATTACACGTTTCGACGTTGATACTGTTGTTCGTGCTTTGCTTAATAACAATGCATACACAATCTTAGACAACATTGAAGGTGAAGATAAGTTCGGTACTGCGCCAGTTCGTGATGCATACTTCGCTATGTGTTCTACAAACTTGACTGGTAACTTGGATATAGTTAATGGTTTCATTCAAAAGAACAATTACCCATCTCCAATGAATGCACTTAGATCAGAATGGGGTTCAATTGGTAACTTACGTTTCTTGATCTCATCTATTGGTTCAGTTGTGCCTAATGCTTCTGCTCTTAACGCGAATGTGTATAACATCTTCGTTACGGGTATGGAAGGCTATGCATGTATCGAACAAGATGGCTATTCTGCTACATTTATTTACAGACCGCCAATTTATGATGGACCTTTAGCATTAAATGCTTCAGTTGGTTATAAATTTGCAGAAGTGCCGCGCATAACTAATGACTTATGGGTACTAAATTTACGCGCAACCCTATTAGGTTCATAAGGAGTAATCATGGACGGAACTATAATTTTACAAGGTCAATTTACTTCTACTGGCGCTGCTACATTCATTCCATTACGCTCTGGTGTAGATTGGATGGAAGTCATTAATATGACTGAAGCTGCTGCTGCAAATGCTTCTCATGGTGTAAGTTATGATTGGCAACTTGGCATGGCTAACAATGATGGTCTTGTTACCTTGCGTAATGCGGCTGCAACTGAAGTCAATATAGATACTTCGGCTGGTCTTGCGGTTGATGGCTTCCAGCTACTTGATACATCAGTACAAACGACTGGTGCTAATAGAGCGGTTACTAATATCAGTGGTGCAGCTATACCTGTAGTGTCCGCTGCTAATACAACTGGATTAATTGCAAACGAAACAATTGTTCGTATGTATTTCCAAACAACTGCTGGTGCTGGTCTTTTGGCAAATCAACTTGCTGGAATTGATTTTACAGTAGGTGTGGTAAATGCTGGTGCTGATTTCCAATTACAGAATATGGCACAAATTGTTGGAACAGATGCGGTTATTGCTTCTAATTATCGTGTAATTCCATTCAATCCTATTTTCTATCCACGTAGACGCGTGATTTCTAAGATTACTCAAGCTGTTCAAGCAGTAGTAACTACTACGGTAAATCATGGCTATATACCTGGTCAGCAAATCAGATTCTCTAATGTTAGACAAGTAAGAGCAGGAGCAGCTGCTTATGGGATGGTTGAGATTGATGGTCTTGTTGGGAACATTGTTGATACAACTGCTTCTACTTTTACTGTTGATATTGATACCACTGGCTTTACTGCCTTTGTATTCCCATTGACAGCCAACTATCCATTTACTCCTGCGCTAGCTATTCCAGTTGGTGAAGATACTGCAACGGCGTTGGATCTTGGTGAAGATATCTTAAGTGATGCAACCATTAACACTGCTGAAATCGGTATGTTGCTTGGTGCTGGTATTACTTCTCCTGCTGGTACAGTTGGTCAATCGATCTTCTGGAAAGCTGGAAAGTCTTTTAACGTTTAATTAATACGGGGAGGAGCGCTCCTCCCCTCTTGAAAGGAAGATTCGTATGAAAACAGAAGTAGCAAGTGCACCAGTTAAGATGGGTTGCCCAGATCCTAAAAAAGACATGTCTGGTTATTTAAAGTATATGCGTGATAAAGATCGTGAAATGGTACGTGGTATATTCAGATTCTTTGAGGTGCCCGATGGCTTTATGAGCTTTGTATTCAGGGCTTACAAAGAAGATGAAGTGGAGCGCTATGATATGTATGATGGCGAGATCTATACCGTGCCACTAGGTGTTGCAAAACATCTTAATAAAAACGGTTGGTATCCAGAGCATGCATTTGTTCAAGATGAAACAGGCAAGCCTATCGCTAAAATCGGTAAAAAGATCCGCAGATTCGGATTCCAAAGCCTTGAGTTCTTTGATGAATCAGAAGCAGCTCCTGATCTAATTACTGTCCAAAAAATATAAAGGAATAGTATGCCACGATGTTATGCTGACCCAGATCCAATTTTCAAGCCAGCTATGCGATTAATAGCAGCAATATCGCAGTCTAATCCCATGGTTGTTACAACTACATTTGCTCATCAGTATATTACTGATATTTATGTACGACTTCGTGTGCCAGTAGCAAATGGTATGACAGAAGCACATGGATTGACTGGCTACATCGTGGTTACTTCTCCCACTACGTTTACATTGCCTTATAATTCAATGCCATTTACGCCTTTTGTGATACCTATTATGCCCAATCCTCATGATGACATATGTGCTCAAGTGATACCAGTCGGTGAGGATAATGCGATACTTTTAGCGGCAGTACAAAATACTCTACCTTTTTAGTTGTCGAGAAATAATCGCACTTCTAGACTGTGTTATAGTTTAATTGATTACCGGGAGCGTGTTAATGGCAGATTCAACACTTAATGCGATTCGTATCAAGGTGCGCCGATTAACGCGCTCCATGAATGAATCATTACTTAGTACAGTAGAATTGGATAACTATATAAATACTTTTGTCCAATATGATTTCCCTGAGCATCTTCGTACATTTACCTTAAGAACTACATTAACGTTCTTCACTGATCCCTTTGTAGATGTCTATGAGACTAATACTGTAGATCCTGCAAATCCTCTCTACCAATTCAAGCAGAAATATCTTAGTGTTCATGAACCTATATACATTGCAGGTAGGCAAGTTCTTTACTCCCAATCACGTGAGCAGTTCTTTGGTATATATCCACAGATAAACTTTATTGCTCAAGTTGGCTCTGGTGATGGCGTGGCCACTATATTTGCAGGGACTGTTCCATCTCGACCTATATTAAGAAATAATGTTTTATTTAATAGTATTACTGCAACGGGTGCAGGACTTGAACTTAATGATGATGGACAAGGCAACCTTACTGGTGATGGGATAGGCACTATAGATTATGTAACAGGTGCCTTTATATTGCAATTCAATATAGCACCAGCAGCAGGTTCTATTATAAATAGCCAGACAGTGCCATATGTAGCGTCATTACCACAAGCATTATTGTTTTATGATTCTAAGTTTACCGTCCGTCCTGTTCCTGATCAGGTATATCGCATTAACATGGAAGTATATATACGCCCAACTGAATTGCTAGCGGCTAATCAGTCTCCCGAACTTGAGGAGTGGTGGCAATATATTGCTTACGGTTCGAGTAAAAAGATATTTGAAGACCGTATGGATATGGAATCAGTGCAGATGATCATGCCTGAATTTATGAAGCAGCAATCTATGATGATACGTCGCACTATCATGCAAAATTCAAATGAACGAGTAGCAACAATATACACTGAACAAAGCTCTTTTGGTCCTGGATCCGGTTCTTGGGGCTGGGGCGGTGGTCCGTTTTAACAAGGAATTAATATGGCTTATGTAGATGTACCATTAGCTCCACAGCGGATAAAAGATTCGCAACCAATTATACGACAGAATTTTATAGAAATTAATGCTCTTATAGACGTAGATCATTATACTTTTGGATCGCCAACCATTGGTGAACATAAAAAAGTAACATTGCCAGACCAGGGATTACCTCCTGTATTTCCTGGTAATGATTTAGGAATATATGCGCAAGTACCTACAGCGGTACCACAAACTGGTGTAAATGAACTTTATATCAGAAAACGCAATAATGTGCGTGTTCCCATTACAGCAGCTTTATTGAATGGTGATGGTTGGGCATATTTGCCATCAGGATTACTTATTAAATGGGGAACATCTAATGTAAATGGATTTAATCAACCGGTTGTTTTCCCTGATGATGGCAATATAGCAATACCACGCTTTGGTGTTGGCTCTGTATTTCAAGTTTTTTTATCTTCATCTCCTGCTGTAATCACCCCTACTTTTATTTGTACATTAGTTTCAGGAAGTGTAAACAACTTAGGATTTAATGCTAATAGTTTTACATCTAATACAGGCTTAGCAGCTAATGGATTTATAGATTATTTAGCTATAGGAATTTAATATGCCAACAGATCGCTTTGTTATTGCCCCTCTTGATACTGGTCTTCAGAATGATGTTAAACCATTCTTGATACCAGATGATGCATTTTCTGAACTTAATAATGCATATGTTTTTCGTGGAAGAGTAACAAAACGATTTGGCTCACGTCTTATGAACATGGCAGTAGATGATGACGTAGCACAGTTGTATTCACGACTAGGTATTGCCATTGGAGTAACTAATGGTGCAGGAATATTCGGTCCTGTTGTTGTTCCTGGTATAACCTGGAAAATAGGCCAGATGTTCGCTATTGGTGATCAAATTTATACAGTATTTCAACCAAATGGTCCTATGCTATCTACGGCAGTTGGACCTATTGCGTCATTTGATACCGCTACAGGAATAGTTCAGTTTGCAGGTGCTACGCCCGGCACTATTGTCTATTTCTACCCGTCCGAACCCGTTATGGGAATCACTAACTATCAACGAGCGGCAATAAATAATGAAGAAACTATTGCATTTGATACACAATTTTCGTATCACTATGTAGCTGGTAGATGGGAAAGTCTTGAAGCGCCACCAGTAAAAATATGGACTGGTACAGATTCACAATTCTTCTGGTCAACGAATTTTAGGGGTCTTCAGGCAAGCGATTATACTTTATTTACAACGAATTTCAATCCACCTGATTTTATGGCTTATTGGACTGGTGGACCTAATTGGACTAATTTTAGACCAGCTTATAATGTGGCTGGCGATACTGTCGATACTGCTCGGCTTATAATTCCATTCAAGGGTAGATTATTGCTACTTAATACTTTTGAGACCATTACTGCAACTGGGGTTCAATCTGCATTCAGTCAACGTTGTCGTTTTTCACAAGTAGGTAGCCCACTTAATGCAGATGCGTTCTTTCAGTTACCTGAGACAGCTGGCAGAGGCGGATATCTTGATGCATCCACCCGTGAAGCAATCATAAGTTGTAGAATATTAAAAGATCGATTAATAGTATTTTTTGAGCAAAGCACCTGGGAATTAGTCTTTACTAATAACCAAGCTAATCCATTCTTGTGGCAAAAGATTAATGCAGAGCTCGGCATTGAATCAACCTTTTCAACTGTATTATTTGATAAAGTTGTTATGGGTGTTGGTAACGTAGGTATAGTTGCATGTAACGGAGCAAATGTTGATCGCATAGATCAAAAGATACCATATGATGTATTTCAGATACGCAATTCAAATGATGGCACAGAGCGGGTACAGGGCATTCGTGATTATTATAACGAGATGGTCTATTGGACATTTCCTATTGAAGATGTTAATGATGTATATCCATCTAAGATATTGGCTTTTAACTATAAAAATGGATCATGGGCATTCTTTGATGATTCAGTTACCTGTTGGGGATACTATCAAGATCAGATAGATCGCACATGGGGCAACATGAGTATAAGATGGCAAGATGCTACTGAGACTTGGGATGGTGCTACATATCAAGCGCAATTCAGAAATATTGTTGCTGGCAACCAACAAGGGTTTGTATTTATAGTAGATGATAATCTTACTATTAATGCACAGGCTTTACAGATTACTGATATAAACCAAGCTGCTCCAGGTAGCTTCTTCAATGTGGTATTTCATATTGTTGACCATAATCTTACAGAAGATGATTTTGTATATATTGATAATATATCAGGCACTAATGACTTCTTACAGTTTAATGGCTTTGTGTGGAAGGTATATCAGCGCATAGACTCAAGCACCATTATTATCCAATTGCCCGGTGGTTCCGTCTTAAGTAACTATAATGGTGGTGGCACAATCCGCCAAGTGAGCCGTGTAGATATTCTTACTAAGATGTATAATTTCTATCCGCAAGCCGCCCGTAATATGCTTATATCTAAGGTTGATTTCAACGTAGATACTACACAAAATGGTGCAGTGACGGTTGATTATTTTACATCTTCTTCAGTTCAAGGGCTCACTGCTGGTGCTGCTGCAACTGGTGCACTTATAGGTGATGGTACATTGGATATGACGCCTTATGCGTTGGTTCCACAAGAAGCAACACGAGACTACTTGATTCATCCTGTTTATATTCAGGCTGATGGTGAATGGGTGCAATTGAGAATCTATTATAGTGATGCGCAGATGTTGGCTAACTTGGTATCTTCTTCTGACTTTGAGCTTAATGCGATGATATTCTATGCAACACAAACATCAAGTAGATTACAATAGTTAGATAATAGACAGAGGTCGAATCGAACGACTAGGCAACAGCCTCCGTATGCATAATATACATCCGTCACCATTCACCCCATGGTAGTATCTATTATAATTTGGGGTGATTGATTGGGTTCGAACCAACGACATCCAGGTTCACAGCCTGGCGCTCTATCCAGCTGAGCTACAATCACCATATATTTCAATAATAATCTGGGGATAAGTTTAAGCGATCACGCTAGATGCTTCCATGGGCTATTAACCCTCACACCCCTTATCCCTCTGCTTTTAATTGATTCGCCTTTAGGTAGATAATTATTTATTCAGAGTTTTAATCTGTATAAAAATTCTAAAGGCGAATTATATTCCAACTTTAATAGGTATTCTGGTTGGATTTGAACCAACGTCCAACGACTTAACAGAAGTTGCTCTAACCGGGCTGAGCTACAGCATACCTATATATTTTAAGCGAAGTAGAAAGAAGGATTCGAACCTTCGACCAATGATCTCTCATGGTTAGGGTTTTCAAGGCCCACGCATTCAGCCACTCTGCCATTTCTACTTCTATCTGAATGTAGGAATTGAACCTACTCCCTGGGTATTATCCAGTGCCTGCACCACAGACCAATTCAGTGTATATTTCAAATTCAAGCCAGCTCTTCCCTGACATGGGTCCGCTATTTCAGGTCCGTGTCTTTTTATTACAAACTAAAGCCTCAGAAGATGAAGCGCATCTGAGGCCCAACAAAATAAAAGAAGAAAATGAAAGTAAGTAATACTGATATAGTACACTAGCCTTTAAAAAATTCAAGCACAATTAAAACGCGTGAAAACGCAGTTGCATTCCAATTAGTAGTAATATTAACGTTGACTGCATCTACATATATATCAGCTTGATTACCAGTAGTAACGAAAGTAATAGGGATAGGAAAGTATATCAAATTAACTGGATCACTTGCTGTCGCATATATCCTGCTAAAAGTAACTTGTGCATCAATATTTGGTATACCGTGTGGTACAGATTTTAATCCTGTGTTAGGCAGCGCACCAAAATCTACTACTTTTCGATAGACTCCTCGATATGTTGGTTCTTCTGGTGTAGATGAAGATAATGCTTTATTTGGAAAGTACACTTGTCCACAATTAAACAGCTCTTCAATATAATAGCCAGCATCTCTAAAATTGACCCCTACAGCAATTTTATTAGTGTGCTGACGCAAACGTACTAGGAATTCTTTAAACTCATCACCTTTGACATCTAGCGATCGAATCATGTCAACATCATAGACATCAGTTGTCTCAACAAAAGCACTTTGTATGCCACTTTGGTCTGCCATTATATTTCCTTCTTTTAAAACTTGTATCGCAGCTTTATGATTATAATATATGTGCGCACAAAATTACGTTAGGAGATAGTTATGGCAGATCAAACAAATGATTGGGGACAGCAATTTAGGAGCCCTATTAGTAAAATAGGGGGCATATTTTCAGGGCCAGGTAGGCAATTATACGATATCCCTACCCATGCTCCTGTTCAAGAATTAGCTAAATATCCTCTTTTTGCAAAAGCACTAGGGAATTTAGTAGGTGGTAGGCAAACTGCACCATTTAATCCGGCTTATGCACGACAAAAATTTGAACGTGAAACAGTTCCGTCTATTGCACAAAGATTTGCAGGAACTGGAGACACAGCAGCATCATCTGGATTTATGGGAGAACTTGCTAAGGCAGGGACTGATCTTGAAGCTCAATTAGAACAAGAGCGTGCCAAATTTGGACAAGAAGAAGAACGATTACGTCAAAGCGAACTTGAAGGGCTTCTTAAATTTGGTATGCAGCCAACTTCAGAAAAAATATTGATGCAGAAGCCAGAAGGCGAAGTGCCAATCACGCAAGAAAAAAATCTTGCTGAAAATATTTTTCCTGGAATAAAAAAAGAGCTGATAAGTACTGCTAATTGGACTGATAAGAAATTGCGCGATAAGATCGAAGAAAAGTATGGGCCAGAAGGTTTATCGAAGTATGAATCATTAAAAGAACAATTTGGTATTGGAAAAGAAAAAGGAAAAACAACTACTACAGAAGAAGATATTGCTACTGATGATTGGCTTAAAAGTGCTCAGTCAAAAGGATATGAAAATCGTGTAAAGGGCGCAAATAAAGAAGTCGAAAAGTTTAAAGACCCTAATGAGCAGCGTGAATTAAGCGAGATTATGGATAGAGCAGGCGTAAAAAATGCTTCTGAGCTTGCTGCTTTTAGCCCAAAAAATAA
>Ga0209431_10001323_pt1 | contig 20602 bp, 16 predicted proteins | sample RifCSP13_3_FD_184021 | JGI IMG/M metagenome (GOLD analysis project Ga0209431, IMG submission 184021) | Soil microbial communities from Rifle, Colorado - Rifle CSP2_sed 13_3 (SPAdes) (version 2) | ecosystem: Environmental > Terrestrial > Deep subsurface > Rock core/Sediment | place: Rifle...
ACCATACTTGTCAGCCTGCCGCCAGACAGTCTCGGACTGCGGCTCGACACCGGCGACTCCATCAAAGACCGCCACTGCGCCGTCGAGCACGCGCAACGAACGTTCCACCTCCATAGTAAAGTCGACGTGACCGGGCGTGTCGATGATGTTGATGCGATGATCAACGCCGTTGCGTTCCCAGAAGCAGGTGGTAGCAGCGCTCGTAATTGTGATACCGCGCTCCTGCTCCTGCTCCATCCAATCCATCGTCGCGGTTCCCTCGTGAACCTCGCCAATTTTATGCGTGATACCTGTGTAATAGAGGATCCGCTCAGTGGTGGTGGTCTTGCCGGCATCAATGTGCGCCATGATACCGATGTTCCTGAACCTATTTAGGTCGTGCTTAGCCATAGTTGCTGGAATCGAGTGATAAGTAATTAGTGATAAGTGATAAGGACACTCATCACTATCTGATCACTTATCACTCATTGCTTATCACCACTTATAGTGTGCAAACGCCTTGTTGGCATCCGCCATGCGATGCGTATCTTCCTTCTTCTTTACCGAGTTGCCACGGTTGTTTGCCGCGTCGAGAATTTCGCCGGCAAGGCGGTCCGTCATGGTCTTTTCGCCCCGCCCCCGCGCATAAGAGACAATCCAGCGAATTGCCAGGGCGCCCCGCCTCTCCTGATGAACTTCCACAGGCACTTGATAGGTCGAGCCACCTACACGGCGGGATTTGACTTCCACAGTGGGCTTAACGTTATCTATTGCCCGTTTGAAGACCTTAAGCGGTTCTTCTCCCGTCTTGTCGCCAACCTGTCGCATCGCGCCATAGAAGATGTTCTCGGCCAGGGACTTCTTTCCCTGCCACATGACGCCGTTAATAAACTTTGTCACCAGCGGGCTGTTATAAATGGGATCGGGAAGCACCTCTCGTCTCTCGGCAACTCTACGTCTGGGCATATTCGTTTCGCTTCAACTCATAGACGCTTGATACTCAACGAGAAAGGCGGTCTATGGATTGCCCCTCCCGTTCTCTGCTGCGGCTACTTGCCGGCACCTGCTTTGGGCCGCTTTGCTCCATACTTCGAGCGCCCTTGTTTGCGATCAGCCACACCTACAGAATCCAGCGTTCCGCGAATCACGTGATAGCGCACACCCGGCAAATCTTTCACGCGCCCGCCTCTGATTAGGACAATCGAGTGCTCTTGAAGATTGTGCCCGACCCCTGGAATGTAGGTTGTGACTTCAATTCCATTGGTCAGACGCACACGCGCTACCTTACGCAAGGCGGAGTTGGGTTTCTTGGGGGTTTGCGTGTAAACACGGGTGCAAACTCCTCGTTTTTGGGGAGAACTCTGAAGAGCTGGGCTGGCAGTCTTATATTTGACCCTTTCCCGGCCCTTGCGAACAAGCTGATTTATAGTCGGCACTGCTTTACCCTTCTTATGGTGTCACTGCTGCAGGACGCAATAAGGCGGTGGCCTGCCTCTTTCCGGAACCTGGCATCGATTGATACCTTGCGGGTGAAGTACCCGCTTGCGTCCGGCAGTCAGCGCAGGCAACTGCCCTGTTTAATCCTAGGTTTAGGGATGTTCTGAGTTCGCTATCGGGCGGGTGCGGATTATGGCTTCCCTTAAGCCGAAACTTCTCTGTAGCGTCGCACTAAGTGGGACCAGATGACCGCCGAGGTCCTTCCACGCAAGCATGCGCCGGAGCGTTCAGCTTTTGGCCAATCGCGACGCATGCACTTTACGCCACAATAATGTCAAACGGCTGCTCATTGCAGTTACGAGCTGGCAACGCCTCCACACCGACAGAACCAACCAGACGTTGCACTCTGCAGCTTCAGACCACTAAGTCCGAAACGGGGAACTATAAAGAGCACGGCAACTTATGTCAAGGACAGTAGGGTGTTTAGTGCGCCCGAAATTGTCGCTAGATTAGATGTGCGATTCTATTCGAAAATGCACCAGGCAGTTGCGGTATACGTCCCAAGTGCCCGTTGATGTTATTCGAACAAACGGCAGACACTCAATTTACAGACATTTTTTACGCACTGAGGGTGTTTTATTACCGTTCACTGGGGCGCAAGACCATTTAAATGTGCACTGTTGGAGGCATTGATCCCGCCAGCTACCGAACTATCGGTTACATACTTCGGGGCCTGATTGCTAGAGAACCCACCGCAACAGATACCACAGCCCAATCGCAGCGCCGCCAATCACTAACAACAGCAGCAGCAATCCGCCAAATACTACCAATTTGAACTTTCTATAGCGATTGGCATCGGCAGGCGCCAGGGAACTCTGTGGGAAATACGGTGGTGGTGTATAAGTTGCCATTATCTCTCCTTGGCGGGTCTGAATAGATGTCGGGTTCTAAGGCTTCGTAGGTTTCGTTTCGGATGGCGAAGGCGTCGCCCCAGCTTCCTGCTGCTTCTTTAGTTCTTCTTCTTCTTTCTTCTTAAGTAACTCTTCCTGATGTTTCTTCCCAGCACGAATCCGATTCACCCCTTCCCGAGCATCGGCAAGAGCATCCTCTGCTCGGAAGTTTTCAGGATCAATATCCAGCGACTTCGAAAAGGCAGTAACCGCTTCATCGTACTGTGCCAGCCGGGTTAACGCCATTCCGAGATCGAAATAGATGTCGGCATCATCAGGTTTAAGGCGCGTCGCCTGGCGATACTCCCGAACCGCTTCGGAGTACAGGTGAAGACCCGCATAGGTCTGGCCCAGGTTGTAGTGCGCCTCGGCATCCTGCTCATTTTCCTCATTGGCAAAATACTTCTTATAACTCTCGACCGCTCTTCGGTAGGATTCTTCCGCCTCTTTTTCTTTTCCCAACACCTCGAGGGCCAGTGCCAAACGAAAGTGGGCTTCCGCCAGATCCGGATCCAGCTTCAGGGCCTGCTCAAACGCCTCGGCCGCCTTGCTGTCTTGATCATTACGATATGCCTGTTTTCCAGTTTCGAGATAGACACGAGCCTGCGAACGATTCTGTTCAGCGTTTGGCGTCGGTGTCGAACCTTCTACTGGACCTGTATTCGCAGCCGACTTCTTTCGCCAGCAGCCAGCCTGCAAGATTAGCAGGCACACGGTGACCAACAGAAGCTTTCGTTTCATCGTCCTGACAGTACGAGTGAACTCGGAGGGCAAAGTATCCTCTGCAATTGGACAGTGAGTCAAACCTGCGAAGTTTGCGCCCTGATCTCTTACGGGAAAATGGCCGTAACTCGAATCGAACTCGGCGAGGCCAGCGTGATCCTTGTCGGGGTGCCGAACTTTCGAGGTTATTGGAAAGGAAGTTCCATTCTGAGTTTTTCAATATCAACTGCTACTTCTTGGAAATGCCGCGGCTCCGTGGAGGAGCCGCATTATTCGACTCGACGGGTCTCTACAAAGGAGTGGAAATGGTTAGACATGTGTCCGGTGTGAAGGAATGGTTCCTGACAGTTGTTTTAGTAGGTCTTAATCTGATGCTGGCGACCAATTCGTTCGCGCAGCAAGCGAAGGCCGAGAAGGTTGCTTTTGTTCCTCCGGGTCTTAGCGTAATAGCCGAGCCTTCAGTTATGACCATCTGTGCAGATGAGGATTACACCGTTCGTTTGAAAGCCAATGCAAACTCTACCAAAGGCAATCCCATTAGCTATCGTTGGCGCACGACCGGCGGTCGAATCATTGGTGAAGGAGCGATTGTTTCGTGGGACTTGTCTGGTCTGACACCAGGTTCTTATAGGGCTTCCGTGGATATTGAGACAGGCGATGGCGACGTTCACTGCGAGGCCTTTTCTTCCACCACCATACTGATTAACGAATGTCCACCGGCTCCAGTTTGCCCGACCGTTACTGTTTCCTGCCCGGGGGGAGTAAAGGCGGGCCAGCCGGTTGATTTTCAGGCAGCCATAACTGGCGGCACTCCAAGCACGAGCCCGCTGTATTGGACAGTATCTGCGGGGTCCATTCTCTCTGGTCAGGGAACAAGCTCAATTAGAGTCGACACCACTGGACTCGCCGGCCAATCTGTAGTTGCAAGGCTGACATTGCCTGGTTATCCGATGGATTGCTCAGGTTCATGTGTGGCTGAGGTACCGGTGGTTCTGGAATGCCGGAAGTTTGATGAGTTTCCCGCGATTGCTCGCAATGATGAGAAAGCGCGGCTGGACAATTACGCTATTGAGCTGCAGAACGATCCAACTGCTACGGCCTACGTCGTGGTTCATGCCGGACAAACAGGTCGAGCAACTGACGTGCAAAGACACACTACGAGAATAACCGATTACCTGATTAATTCGAGAGCGATAGACGGTCACCGCATCGTTACGCTAGTCGGACCAGCGCGCCCTCAACTTTTGGTTGAATTATTTGTCTGCCCGCAAGGAGCAAAGCCGCCCACGCCCTGAAATTTACGACTTTTCTGATCCTCACCCCTGACAAGACCGGCATCGGGTAAAACCGCGCCGGTCTTCTCGCTTTTAATACACCTGCCGCTGTCGCACCTTGCTCTTCGCGGCGAACTGGAACCGCGGCTCGACCATGCCCTGGCCGAGAATCATTGTCGCTGCATGTTCCCCCACCATTGGACCATGCTTAAAACCGTGACCGGAGCCCCCGCCCACAAGCCAGACATTTTCGAACTGTGGATGACGATCAATCAGGAAATCCCCATTCGATGTACTTTCATATTGACAGACCCTCGTTTCGAGCACCGGTGCTGCGGCGAGGGCCGGCAAGCGTTGTTGCAAATAGTTCCTCACGGCGCGGAGCCCATCGGGCGTGACCATGCGCTCGGCGCTATCCGGATCTAGCTCTGGTCCGTGCGCATCGATGGCGATCTTGAATCCGCGCCCATCAATGTCAGGAATCCCGTAAACAAGATCATTGAAATCGATAAATGTGGGCATCGCTGGCGCGCGGAAGCCCGACTCCCCTGCCGGCGCGCCAAAGAAGAAAACCTCTTGTCGGGTTACGTGTATTAGTTCTCTCAGATCCGGAAAGAGTTTGGGTAGCCAGGGGCCACAAGCAAAGACAAAGGTTTTAGCGTAAACCGTGCGACTTTTGCTAGTGACCACCCCGTTCAACGGCCCGTTGCCTTCGGGCGGCAAAATAGCCTCACAGTAAAACTCAACACCATTTTTTCTCAGGTGATCAGCCAGGAGAATGACCGCTTGCCGCGCCAACATTACTCCGCTTTCAGGCTCTATAATGCCGAATGCCACGCCGGCGAAGTTGAATTGCGGATACCGCTGTTCCAGATCGCTGTGCGAAAGTTCAGCAAAGGATACGCCGCTCATACTCAAAGTTTTGATGGTGCTCATGCAATACGCATCCTTTTCGCGTGCCAGCCATAACACCCCTGTGCGTCGAAAGAATGATTGCCCTGTTTCGGCAAACAAGAGTTCCCAGCCACGAAGCGAGCGTTGAGCGGAACGTGTATAGATCTCGTCCGGCCCATAGCCCATTCGAATGATTCGCGTTTCGCCGCCTGAACTCGAGCGGCTGTTTCCGGCCCCATAAGCGTCGAGAAGAACGACACTCATGCCAGCCTTCTGAAGATGGTAAGCCGTCCATGCCCCAAACACTCCAGCGCCGATCACCGCAACGTCATAAGTTTTATGAGTGCTCAGCTTGTTACCTCGTTTTCTGAGGTTCTTCGCGCACGACCTCTTTCGCAGACTTATCTTCTCGCAGTCCTTTGAACGATGGGTGACGAATCGAGCCGTCGGAGGTCCATTCGGTGAATGCGACTTCCGCCACCAATTTGGGCTGAGTCCAGACGGCTTGTCTTAGACCGGGGTCTTTGGGCTTCTGCGCAAGAGGCATTGTTTTAACGACCATACGATCCAAGATCTTGCGCAACTCAAGCCGTTTCTTAAAACTGAAGCCTGTGCCCACCCTACCCGCATAGACTAATTTGTCCTTCTCGTAAACCCCCAGCACTAGCGAACCAAACCCGGGCAAACCCTTCTCAGAAGGCGTATAGCCGGCGATCACAAACTCCTGCTCCATGCCACACTTCACCTTCAGCCAATTGCGATTTCGTAAAGACTCGTAAAGTGAATCGGCCCGCTTGGACATAATTCCTTCCACGCCAAACTGGCACGCATGGCGGAAGAATTCCGGACCGTTGCCTTGTACATGATCGCTATAACGGAGAGGGCTCTTTGTGGGTACAAGTTTGAATAGCTGCTCAAGCAGACGTTTCCTTTCACTGAGACGCACGCCTGTTAGTTTGTAGCCGTCGAGATAGAGGAGATCGAAGATCACAAAGTTAAAGCTGGTCTCAGAACTCTTGCCAATGGACTGCTGAAGCTTCTGGAAACTGGTTCGCCCCGCGGCATCCATAATTACAATCTCGCCATCGAGCACTGCTGTTGTCGCCGGAAACGTATGCAACTCCCTGGCAAGCCGGGGAAACTTGCCGGTCCAGTCGTTCTTATTTCTACTCCAAAACTGCGCCTTGCCTTTGTTCAGGTGACAAAGCATGCGATAGCCATCAAATTTCAATTCATGTAGCCACTCGTCTCCCACCGGAGCCTCCTTAACGAGCGTAGCCAGTTGCGGAGTTATAAAGTCGGGCAATGGGGCCTTCCGCGCGCCCGGAATGTTTTTGAGTTGCAGTTGAGTCATTTGCTCTGGCGAACTCCCCTGATTGATTGATTTTTTCAGCCAGGAACACTAGCCTCTCGGCATCTCTATTGCTGGACCCTTAGGAGAAACTCCCCGTCAGGTCATCTTATGCCCAGATAGCGAACATCTGCCGGCTTAGGTTTGTACCGGAAAGCTACACGTCACATAGGTGACCAAAATCGGGAGCCAAATGTTTGCGTGAAATCCTCTGTCCCATTTTAAGGAGGCAAGTCGATGTTGCAACGAAATAGATCCACGATACTAACCTTTTTTGCGCTAATAATTGCGCTGGCGTCTTCAGCCCCGACTTTCTCCCAGAAAAATGATTCCAAAAAGAAGGCTCCACCTCAGGGCACTCCGGTGCTCTGGCGCGACCCCGCGGACATTGAAAGACGTAATCTGCTCCTTGGTGCAGGGGGCGAAAAGATGAAGCCCGCCCTGGAAAAGGTCACTTATCTCGAAGATAAGACGGGTGGCTATTCGACCAAGTATCGCGTGCGGGATGCCGCAGGGAATGAATGGGTCGCGAAGATCGGCAAGGAGTCGCAAACTGACACCGCGGCAAACCGCCTTGTCTGGGCAGTCGGCTACGTAACGGAAATAGCCTACCTCGTACCTAAACTAACAATTGAGGGCAAAGGAACATTGGAAAATGTGCGGCTGGAAGCCCGGCCCAAGTATATCGATCGGATTGGTGATTGGAGCTGGGAGGAGAATCCTTTTAAGGGCACGCCTCAACTTCAGGGGTTAAAGATTCTGATGGTCCTCATCAACAATTGGGATATGAAAGATGCGAATAACGAAATCCTCGCGATACAGAATGAAACTACCGGCGCCAAGGAGTTGCGCTACATCGTGAGCGATCTCGGCGGCTCCTTTGGAAAGACTGGTGGAATCTTTTCGCGCAGCCGCAATAAACCCTCTGATTATGTCAAAGCGAAGCTCATCGAGTCAGTTCAAGGTAACCGCATAGACTTCAATTACGGTGGAAAGAATAAAGAACTGTTCGAAGACATCACCATTGCAGATGCTCAATGGATTGGCGCCTTATTGGGTCGCCTGAGCGACGAACAGATCAAATATGCATTTAGAGCGGCAAACTACTCCGCGGAGGATGTAGAGGCACTTTCGGGCGCGTTCAAAGCACGGATTGGGGAGCTAAGAGGCGTCTCGAGAGAAGTAGCTACTCGACCATAGCATCTGTCATTTGGCGTTTAACTTTACCATTTGTCATTAAGCTTCGCCGGGGATTTAGGCCCCGGCTTTTTTCGCACAACGGCAAGCCGCTTCAAGGGTCACGGTTCAGGACCAAAGAACCCGTCGGGGTATCGAATGGCCTTGGGCCAATGAACCGTATCCCGAGCAGTGTTACCCTTAACTCGGCGCAGTTTCAGGAGTTTATTCTATTCCTGACCGTCGCCCGAGATCCCATCGCCCTCCGCTGTCACTGGTACCCGCGGGGGGAGCGGTATATCGTGCCCACCGACAATGTCAGGAAATTCCTCAAGCTCTCGTTGGCGCGCCTGGTCGATTGTCTCATCGCGCTCAACATCCACGTTGCGGTAATACTCCATTCCGGTACCTGCGGGAATTAATCGCCCCATAATGACGTTCTCCTTTAAGCCACGGAGATAATCCACGCGTCCCGAGATGGCAGCCTCAGTCAACACGCGCGTCGTTTCCTGAAACGATGCCGCAGAAATGAACGAGTCAGTGGAAAGAGAGGCCTTGGTTATTCCGAGCAGTAGCGGTTCAGCCTGAGCCACCTCACCATCGCCCTCCCGCACACGCTCGTTTTCATCGGTGAAGCGGAAACGATCGACTTGCTCTTCAAGCAGAAAGTCGGTATCACCAACCTCTTTGATCTTTACCCACCGGAGCATCTGCCGCACGATGACTTCAATGTGCTTGTCGTTGATATTGACTCCCTGCAGGCGATAGACCTCCTGGATTTCGTTCACCAGGTACTCCTGCAAGCGGCTCATTCCCAACACGCGCAGAATATCGTGCGGATTGAGAGGACCATCCATCAGCGCCTCGCCAGCGCGCACTCGATCGCCTTCCTGGACGTTGATGTGCGTGCCGCGTGGGATGTCATACTCACGCTCTTCACCATCATCGCCGATAATGATCAGCTTGCGCTTGCCCTTGGCTATAGGCCCGAGTTTGACAGTACCGTCTATTTCCGACATGACCGCCGTTTCTGCCGGACGCCGCGCTTCGAAAAGCTCAACAACGCGCGGCAGACCACCGGTGATGTCTTTAGTTTTCGTAGTTTCACGCGGAATCTTTGCAATAATGTCGCCGGGTTCGACTTCATCCCCATCATTGACCATGAGATTGGCGCGGACCGGCATCTGGTAGGTCTTTAAAACCTTATGCCCGGTACTGCGCATTTCCAGACGCGGCTGCTTCTTTTCATCAGGTGAATCTTTTACCACCATGCGCGATTGGCCGGTTACTTCATCCACCTCTTCATCAAAGGTCACGCCTTCCTTCAAGTCCTGATACTTAACGTGACCGGCAACCTCGGTCAGAATTGCGAACGTAAACGGATCCCAGGTGGCCAGCAACTGGTCCTGGACCACGCGCTGCCCGTCTTCGATCAGAATGTGGGCGCCATAAACAATCTGATAGCGCGCAACTTCACGACCGCGATCATCGATGATCGTCAGAGAGCCGTTGCGGTTCATGGCGATGCGCTCACCTTTACGACTCTTTACCGTCTGCAAATCCACATACTTGATCGTGCCATCCTGGCGCGCCTCGTGTTTCGAGGATTCTTCAAGGCGCGCGGTGCCGCCGATGTGGAATGTACGCATCGTCAACTGCGTCCCTGGTTCGCCAATCGATTGTGCGGCAATCACACCCACTGCCTCGCCTATCTCCACGGCCCGGCCAGTTGCCAGATTGCGGCCATAGCATTTAACGCAGCAGCCGCGACGCGACTCACAAGTCAATACAGAGCGAATGCGCACGCGCTGAACGCCTGAACGCTGAATCTCAGCCGCCAGATCTTCGTCGATCTCCTGATTTGATTCGACGATCACCCGGCCTTCCACCGGGTCGATCACGTCCTCCAGCGCCGTGCGGCCGACAATACGATCGCGAAGAGACTCGATCTCCTCGCCACCCTCCACAATTGCGCTTGCGGAGATGCCACGTAGCGTGCCGCAGTCATACTCGCTAATGATGACGTCCTGGGCCACATCAACCAAGCGGCGAGTCAAGTAGCCCGAATCAGCCGTCTTCAAAGCAGTGTCGGCCAGACCCTTGCGCGCTCCGTGTGTGGAGATGAAGTATTGCAGCACATCAAGTCCTTCGCGGAAGTTCGCGCGAATTGGCGTTTCGATAATTTCACCCGAAGGCTTAGCCATCAGACCACGCATGCCCGCTAGCTGGCGGATCTGCTGCGCGCTGCCCCGAGCGCCGGAATCGCTCATAACCAGAATTGGATTGAGCTCGCCGGATGATTTCTCCTGCTCATCCATCGCCTTGAACATTTCTTTGGCAACTTTGTCAGTTACTTCAGACCAGATAGCGATAATCTTGTTGTATCGCTCACCATTGGTAATCACGCCATCCAGATACTGTTGTTCTACCGCGATGACCTCTTTCTCGGCGCGGTCAATCAGCGACTTTTTCGCATCAGGCGCAACAAGATCATCGATACCAATGGAGATGCCTGCCTTCGTCGCGTAGAGGAAACCCAGTGTTTTGAGGTCGTCAAGCATCTTCACAGTCATCTCGTGGCCCAGACGGATATGAGAATAGTTAACGAGCGATTGCAGTCCCTTCTTCTTCAGCGTGCCGTTGATGAAAGGCAAGCCCGCGGGAATTGAATCGTTGAATATGACCCGGCCGACCGTGGTGTTGATTACCCGGCGCACGTCTTCCTGGACATTTGCGCGCAGGATGTCCTGCGGGTCATGCTCCTGAGTCAGATCAATGAGATCACCCTGAATGCGCAGTTTGATTGGCGTTTGAGTAGTAACTTCCTTGGCGTCGAGGGCCAGCAGCACTTCTTCAAGTGATGCAAAAACGCGACCTTCACCTCTTGCTCCCGCCTTATCGCGAGTGAGGTAGTAAATCCCAAGCACAATGTCCTGTGAAGGCACGGCAATTGGTTGTCCGCTGGCTGGGCTCAGGATATTGTTACTCGAGAGCATCAGCACAGCAGCTTCGATCTGTGCTTCCGGGCTGAGCGGAATATGCACTGCCATCTGGTCGCCATCAAAGTCAGCGTTGAATGCTGTACAGACCAGCGGGTGGATTTTGATGGCCTTACCTTCAACGAGCACAGGCTCAAAAGCCTGAATCCCGAGACGGTGAAGCGTTGGCGCGCGGTTTAATAGGACCGGATGCTCGCGAATGACCTCCTCGAGAATGTCCCAGACCACAGGTTCCTGGCGTTCAACCATCTCGCGAGCTTGCTTAATTGTTGCCGCGTGGGCCTGCTTCTCCAGTTGGTTGTATATAAATGGCTTGAACAACTCCAGGGCCATCTTTTTCGGCAGACCGCACTGGTGCAGTTTCAGTTCCGGCCCCACGACGATCACCGAGCGGCCGGAATAGTCGACACGCTTGCCAAGTAAATTTTGGCGAAACCGCCCCTGTTTACCTTTAAGCGTTCCGCTCAAAGACTTCAGCGGCCGATTGTTTACTCCGCGCAGCACACGACCACGGCGGCCGTTATCAAATAGCGCGTCGACCGCCTCCTGCAGCATGCGTTTCTCATTCCGTACAATTACTTCCGGCGCACGCAATTCCATCAGCTTCTTCAACCGGTTGTTACGGTTAATGACGCGACGATAGAGGTCGTTCAGGTCAGAGGTAGCGAAGCGGCCGCCATCGAGTGGCACCAAGGGTCTGAGTTCGGGCGGAATTACCGGGATGACATCCAAAATCATCCAATTCGGTTGATTCCCCGATTTGAGAAAGCTGGTGGCCACCTTCAAGCGCTTGGAGTATTTGAGCTTCTTCTGCTGCGATGTTTCCTCTCGCATGCGCTTACGGAGGTCGACCGCCAGCTCTTCAATATTTACCATGGCCAGCAGCTCTTTAATCGCTTCCGCACCCATTTTGGCGACAAACTGACCAGGATAGTCGCGCACCAGTTCACGGTAACGTTCGTCAGAAAGCAACTCCCGCTCTTTGATTCCCGACACATCGCCGGGATCGATGACAATATAGGACTCGAAGTAGAGCACCTTCTCGAGTTCGCGGAGCGGGATATCCAAAAGGTGCCCGATGCGCGAAGGCAGTCCTTTAAAGAACCAGACATGCGAACAGGGGCTCGCCAGGTCGATATGGCCCAGGCGTTCACGACGGACCTTGGCCTGCGTGACTTCAACGCCACACTTGTCGCAAATCACCCCTCGGTGCTTCATTCGTTTATATTTTCCGCAAAGACACTCCCAGTCGGCGACGGGACCAAAGATCCGGGCACAGAACAGTCCATCCCGCTCCGGTTTAAAGGTGCGGTAATTGATTGTTTCCGGCTTTGTAACTTCGCCGTGGGACCATTGACGGATCTTCTCCGGCGAGGCCAATGAGATCCGAATAGCCTCAAAGTCAGGAGCTAATTGAGTCTTCTCTTGTTGAAATCGGAACACCGTTATTCTCCATTTCGGATTTCGAATTGCGGATTGCAGATTTGGCCGGCAACCCGCAACTCTTATATTGTCACCATTTTGGATTTTGGATTGCGATTAGAACGCCCATCGGCTCGCATTTACACGGAGTAAATTCGCAATCCGCAATTTGCAATTCCCAATCTCCTAACCTTCCACCGCGCTGGTGATCAGCGCCTCACCAACGCCATCCTCAGTTCCGCCGGCGCCATTGCCACTCACCTTCTTATTAATCAATTCGACGTCAAGGCATAGTGACTGCAATTCCCGAACGAGCACGTTGAATGATTCCGGCAGTCCGGGATCGAAATCAGCCTCACCCTTTACGATCGCCTCATATATCTTTGAGCGACCGGCTACGTCGTCAGATTTGGCGGTCAGCAATTCCTGGAGGATATGAGCTGCGCCATAAGCTTCGAGTGCCCAAACCTCCATCTCTCCAAATCGTTGTCCGCCAAATTGCGCTTTACCACCCAGAGGCTGCTGCGTGATCAAGCTATAAGGTCCAATTGAGCGGGCGTGAATCTTGTCGTCCACCAGATGCGATAGTTTGAGCATATAGATGTAGCCGACTGTAACTTTTTGCTCAAACGGCTCACCTGTAAGGCCGTCGTATAGAATGGCCTTGCCCGATTCATTGACAATTTCAGGTAAGTCAAGTTCGTTAGCTCGACGGCCCGCCGCCTGCAATTTCTGCTTTATCTCCGTTTCCATGGCACCATCAAAAACGGGTGTCGCAAAATAGAGACCGAGCACTCGCGCCGCCCAGCCCAGGTGCGTTTCCAGGATTTGGCCCACGTTCATGCGCGAGGGCACACCAAGCGGATTAAGCACAATCTCTACCGGGGTCCCGTCCGGCAGATACGGCATGTCCTCTTCCGGCAAGATCCGGGCGATGACGCCCTTGTTGCCATGCCTTCCCGCCATCTTGTCGCCCACTGAAAGTTTGCGCTTCATGGCGATGAAGACCTTAACCATCTTGATAACGCCGGGAGCTAGTTCATCACCCTGACGAAGCTTGGCAATCTTCTCCTCATAAATATCCGAGAGAATTTTGATCTGGCGCTCGGTTCGGTCTTCATACTCTTTGATTTCCGAGCCCACATCCAAACGTGCTGAGGCCAACTGCACCTTTCGCAATACTTTCGCCTCGATCCCCTCGAGCATTTCGCGAGTAATGGACGTGTTCTTCGGAATTACCACCTCGCGATTTACCGTCAGATCTGCCGACAGCTTGCGCCCTTCCAGGAGTTCGTAGATTCTTTGGTCACGCTGTTCGCGCAAGATTCGAATTTCATCTTCCAGATCGCGTCGGAGTCGATCTTCTTCTTCCTGCTCGATTGATAGCGACCGCGCGTCCTTCTCCTGACCCTTCCGTGTGAAGACCTGAACGTCAACCACAGTCCCATCGATTCCCGGAGGGGAAACCAGCGAAGCGTCTTTCACGTCGCCAGCCTTCTCACCAAAAATCGCCCGCAGCAGTTTTTCTTCGGCCGTCAACTGGGTTTCGCCTTTCGGCGTTACCTTACCGACTAAAATTGAACCGGGTTTGACCTGCGCTCCGATCCGGATAATCCCGCTTTCATCCAGGTCCCGGAGCATGTTTTCACCGACATTTGGGATGTCGCGTGTAATCTCTTCCGGGCCTAGCTTCGTGTCTCGTGCCTCAATCTCAAGCTCCTCGATGTGAATGGAGGTGTAATAATCCTCCTTCACCAAGCGCTCGGAAACCAGAATCGCGTCTTCAAAGTTGTAACCGCGCCAGGGCATAAAGGCCACCAGTACATTTCGTCCCAGCGCCAGCTCGCCACGGTCGGTGCAGGGTCCATCGGCAATAACCTGCCCCTTCGACACCCGCTCTCCAACGTGAACAATTGGTCGCTGGTTGATGCATGTGTTCTGGTTCGAACGCTTGAATTTGATCAGCGTATAGATATCCGCCGTGACTTCGCGTGAGATAGTGCCGTCAACGTTATGATCCGCTTTCACGATGGTGCGTTCGGAATCGACGTAATCGACGACTCCATCACGCTTAGCTACCACCACGGCGCCTGAGTCGCGGGCAGTAGTCTTCTCCATACCGGTGCCAATGTAGGGGGCCTCGGCTCGCAGCAACGGCACTGACTGGCGCTGCATGTTTGACCCCATCAAAGCTCGGTTTGCGTCGTCGTTCTCGAGAAACGGAATCAGCGACGCCGCTACCGAGACAAGTTGCTTAGGCGAGACATCAACGTATTCGATGTCTTTGCGCAGGGCGAGAATGAATTCACCCGCCTTGCGGGCAGCGTTGCGTTCGTTGACGATGTAGCCGTTGTCGTCGAGTTCGATGTTTGCCTGTCCGATAACGTGTTTGTCTTCCTCCCACGCCGTCAGGTAGAAGGGCCACGGTTCATATTCCGCCTTGCGCCCGTCTCCTCCTACACGCTTGTTGGCCTTTTCCACGTCTTCCTGAGGCACGTGCTCACCGGGCTTAAATTTCGTATCGCCACCGTTGACGATGCGAACGTACTCAACTACTCGTCCGTCATTCACTTTCCGATAAGGCGCTTCGATAAAGCCAAACTCGTTGATGCGAGCGAAGCAGGAAAGACTCGAGATCAGTCCAATATTGGGACCTTCCGGCGTCTCGATAGGACAGATGCGGCCGTAATGAGTCGGGTGGACGTCTCGCACTTCGAACCCGGCGCGCTCGCGAGAAAGACCTCCCGGCCCAAGCGCCGACAGACGCCGTTTGTGAGTAATCTCGGAAAGCGGATTTGTTTGATCCATGAACTGCGAAAGCTGGCTTGACCCGAAGAACTCACGTACTGCTGCTGTGACCGGCTTGGCATTGATGAGATCGCGCGGCATCGTCGTCTGCATCTCCTGATGGATCGACATCTTCTCCTTGATCGCTCTTTCCATGCGCTCGAGACCGATGCGAAACTGATTCTCTAGCAACTCGCCGACCGCGCGGACTCGGCGATTCCCCAGGTGATCAATATCGTCAGCCTGGTATTCAGATGGGTTCTTCCGCATTTTCAAGACGTAAGAGACGACCTCATAAAAGTCTTCAGCAGACAACAATGGATCGTCGATCCGTCCGCGCTCCGGTTTCCCCATCTTGATATTGAACTTCAGCCGGCCCACTCGAGAAAAATCGAACTTGCGCGGGTCAAAGAACATGGCCTCGAGCAGCTTATAAGCAGTTTGTACTGTCGGCGGATCCCCGGGACGCATCTTGCGATAGATCTCCAATAACGCATCCACCGGTTTGGTAATCACGTCCTTCTTTAAGGTCTGCGAAAGGATTGGACCAACATCGTCACGCTCCGGGAAGAAGACTGAGAAGCTGTCAATTCCGGCCTCGATGATCTCCTGGAGCTTGGCAGGAGAAATCTCGTTATTTGCCTCGAGAATGACCTCGCCGCTCTCCTTATTGACAATGTCAGAGAGGGCAAAAGCTCCTTCGAGCTGTGACGATTCAATCTCCACTTCGCCAATCTTGGCCTTGCGTAAGCCTTCCAGCGCACTATGGGTAACCTTCTTGCCACTGCGCACGATTGGTTCACTGCCCCGGCCTTTGATATCAAAATCCACCTTCATCCCGACGAGATTGGTATCTCCAGCATCCGGGACTTGTAGCATCAGACGGCCTTCCTCCAGACTGATTTCGTCTGTGATATAGATCGCCCGCAGCATGTCCTCATCAGTGAATGAAGCGTTCTTGACATTCTCTTCCAACTGCGAATCCGTCCGCACCGGTTGTGAATCTGCTTCACGATTGAACCAGAGACCCAGTGCTCGGAGGAATATGGAGGCGAGAAACTTGCGTTTGCCGACGCGAACATACAATAGGTTCTTTTGGTCGTATTCAAACTCCACCCAGGAGCCACGATAGGGAATGATCTTTGCCACGTAGACAGCACCCCGTTTGAAGAAGACCCCAGGCGAACGGTGCAACTGGGAAACGATGACGCGCTCGGTACCATTAATGATAAAGGTGCCGTTGTCGGTCATCAGTGGAATCTCACCAAAGAAGACTTCCTCCTCCTTGATGTCCCGAATAGAGAGCGCTTCGGTTTCTGGATCCTTGTCGTACACGGTCAGACGAATCTTGACCTTCAAAGGCACGCTGTAGCTCATGCCTCGCTCCTGGCATTCCTGCTGGTCGTGTTTGTGTTTTAGTCCTACAGGTTCGCCGCAATTCTCGCAGAGAGTAGGCCGCACAAAGTTGAAGGTGCCACACTTGTGACACAGCGTCTCGCCAGCCGCCAGGGGATTTACCTTGATCGTGGAGCCGCAGTTCTTACAGTTGGCGCGCAGATAGTTGAGGCCTTCCAGCCGCCCGCATTTACACTGCCAGTTGCCAATCTGATACTCGACAAAATCCAGAGTCGCGGTGCCGCGGAAGTCAGAGATGGGAAACACTGACTGAAATACAGCTTGTAAACCAGTCTTCTCCCGCTCCTCCGGGAGGAAATCCATCTGTAAGAAACGGTTATAGGATTCCCGCTGGATTTCGATAAGATTCGGAATTCTTACCGCAGTCGAGATTTTTGAAAAATCGACCCGTTCAGGCGCCCGACTGGTTCGCCGTCCCAAACCTGTATTTATTGTTTGTAGAAGATTTGCAGACATGTGAGAGTCCTTATAGATTCCTGATTTTTCAATTTCCCGTCTTCGCTCGGGCCGATTCCCTTTACTTGGAAGCGGGTTAGAAAACCGAAAAATAAGATCAACCTGAAGACATCAAAGCGCGGTCAGGGCGCACAATGCCCTGACCGCTTGCTAACCAAAAGCGGCTCATTTCTTGCGTCAAATTTTTCGGGAGTAACGCCAGCGCCTCAATACTCCCCTAACTTAACCACTCGCGAGCCCACTGTCAAGCCGGAAACGCCATAACCAACCACCGACGACAGGTGACAAAAACTGTTGCCTCTCAGCCGGTTGGCCAAGCGAAAGGTCGTTTAACCCTACTTTACTTCGACTGTTGCACCAGCGTCCGCAAGCTTCTGGCGGATTGTCTCGGCTTCTTCTTTAGAGACACCTTCCTTCACAGGCTTGGGAGCTGCTTCCACAAGATCCTTGGCCTCCTTAAGACCAAGGGCAGTTACTTCACGAACCACCTTAATAACGTTGATCTTGTTACCGCCCGCTGCCTGCAGGATGACGTCAAATTCCGTCTTTTCTTCCGCGGGAGCTGCTGCTTCGCCAGCCGCCACTCCACCCGCGGCGGGTGCTGCCACCGCCGCCGCTGCAGCTGAGACCCCAAAAGTCTCCTCCAACTCCTTAACGAGTTGTGACGCCTCCAGCAGCGTGATGCCCTTCAAATACTCAATAACCTCTTCGCGTGATACTGCCATGATTGCCTCCAATTCAGATTTTCGATTCTTGATTCTCGCGGCAATCGCTCATTGCAACTGTCCCCCTCCAAGAATCAAAAACCGAAAATCAGAAATCTAACGTTTAAGCTTCCCTCTGCTCCCCGATCTGTTTGATGACGATTGCCAGGTTGCGTGGCACTGCTGACAGAACGGTAACGAGCCGTTGCGCCTGACAATTGATAAGAAACATGATTTTAGAGATCAATTCTTCTTTCGACGGTAAGCTGGCAATGGCCTCAACGTCGCGCAGCGCCACCACCTTACCTTCAACCACACCCGCTTTGAAGGTGAAGATTTCCGGATTAGCTTTCGTAAACTTCGAAATTGCCTTCGAAAGATTCACGGGATCCTGATCGCTCAGCGCCACGGCTGTAACGCCTTTAAACTGGTCCTTCGCCTGCTCCAGCGCCGTTCCTTCAGCGGCTTTGCGCGCAAGCGTGTTTTTCACTACTTCGTAACTAATGCCAGCCTCGCGAAGCTGATTTCGCAACTCTTGATCCTTGGCCACAGTCATGCCGCGGAACCCGACGAGCATTGCCGACTTTGCTTTGCGAAACTGCTCACTCAGGGCTTCAAGATCTTTCTGCTTCTGTTCTCTCGTCTTCATGCCAAGCGCTCCTCACATTCTATTTTGCATACGCGGCTTCATCGAGCAGAACGCCGGGACTCATGGTCGCAGCAAGGTTCACCTTTTTCACGTACTTACCTTTGGCTGTTGCGGGCTTCGCCTTAACAACCGCCTCCAGCAACGCCCGGGCATTGTCACGAACCTTGTCAGCATCAAAGGAGATCTTCCCGACTGGAACGTGAATAACTCCCGTCTTATCGACCCGATACTCAACCTTGCCTGCTTTTGTTTCCTTGACGGCCGTGGTTACATCAAAGGTCACTGTTCCGGTCTTTGGGTTCGGCATCAACCCGCGTGGACCAAGAACCTTACCCAGTCCGCCTACAAGTCGCATCATATCGGGCGTCGCAATGACTGCTTCAAAATCAAGCCAGCCTTCCTTGATCTTGTTGACCATATCTTCGCCGCCGACGAAATCAGCGCCCGCATCCTGTGCTTCTCTAATCTTCTCTCCCTGGGCGATTACCAAAACCTTCTTCGATTTACCCAGCCCGTGAGGCAACACAATCGTTCCTCGGACGAGCTGATCCGCCTTGCGGGGATCCACGCCAAGCCAGACTGTTAGCTCCACAGTTTCGTCGAATTTTGCCGTGGCGATTTCCTTAAGCTTGGAAACACCCTCTTCCAGATTGTATTTGCGGCCCGCCTCAATCTTCTCTGCCGCGGCCCGATATCTCTTTCCGTGTTTCTTCATCTGTTGCCTCCGAGGCGAGCCTTTCTCATTCCACTGTGAGACCCATCTGGCGGGCCGTTCCTTCGATCGTTTTGATCGCTGCCGCCAGACTCGTCGTGTTCAGATCTTGTAGCTTGGTTCTGGCAATCTCCTCGATCTTGGCCCGAGAAATCGTTCCCACCTTTTCCCTGTTTGGTTTGCCAGAACCTTTGGGAACACCAGCAGCCTTCTTCAGCAAGTCGGCCGCGGGTGGCGTCTTAGTTTCAAAGGTAAACGAGCGATCTGCATAAATGGTGATCACGACGGGGATCTTCAGATCCGGATCCAGCTGCGCAGTTTTGGCGTTAAAGGCTTTACAAAATTCCATAATGTTTACGCCATGCTGCCCCAGCGCCGGTCCAATCGGCGGTGCTGGGTTTGCCTTCCCCGCCGGAACCTGCAGTTTTATGTATCCCGTTATTTTCTTTGCCATAAGCTAATTTCCAATTTCCGTCACTCTTCCTCAGCGAACGTCACCTTCTCCACATCCAAAAAGTTTAACTCGACGGGAGTTGAACGCCCGAAGATCGTAACCGTGACCTTTAAAGTTGACTTGTCTTCGTTGACCTCTTCGACCTTGCCGGTAAAGCTCTGAAATGGACCCGACTTGATCCGCACCGTTTCCCCGGCCGAATAGGAAAATTTCGGCTTCGGTTTCTCTGCGGCTTCGGTAACATTGTGAACAATCTGGTCAACTTCCTGAGGCGTCAAGGGAGTCGGATTATGGCCGCCAACAAATCCGGTTACCTTCGGTGTTGACTTGATCATGTGAAAGACATTGTCGGGGATATGTCCTCGCTCATCACATTCAATCTGCACCAATACATAACCGGGGTAGAACATACGCGAAGACTCAATCCTCTTGTTGCCGCGCATCTCCACAACCGTCTCTGTAGGAACTAGTACTTCCGTGATCTCATTCTGCAGATCTGTATCGCGTACCCGGGCCTTGAGGCTATCGCGCACCTTCTTCTCGTGGCCGGAATAGGTATGAAGTATAAACCACTGCTGCATCACGAATCCCTTGCTCTTTATATACCGGTGATCCAATTAAGTAGATGATTAAGCTGGACCAGGAGAAAAGACCATATCCGATCCACAAGATACAGATAAACCGAGAAGAAGATAACGGCCACAAGCGTAATAATGGTCGTATTCTTTACTTCCTTTGCCGTGGGCCAGGATACGCGCTTCAGCTCGGCCCTAACATCCCGGAGGAATTGCCCGATGCGACCCGCAAGTCCTGCCTGCCCTCCAGTCGCTGCGCGCTCGCGCCTCACCTGTTTCGCCTCCGCACGTTCAGGGAAGCTGGTGTTTCTGGCGATTTCAGCTTCTGGATTCTTTGTGTCCGCCATGACCTGGTCGACTTTCTTCACAATTTCTCTCGGGTTTCAACCTGCTGGCAGGGGTACCAGGATTCGAACCCGGACTTTCGGTTTTGGAGACCGACGTGCTGACCGTTGACACTATACCCCTCTTCCAATTGCCGATTGCCGATTTTCAATGGCCGATTTAAACCTAACGCGAACCCTTCTATCAATCGGCAATTGGCAATCGACAATTGGCAATTGGAAATTCACTTGGTCTCTTTATGATCCGTGTGTTTGCGGCAACGGCGACAAAACTTTCGAAACTCGAGCCGATCAGGCGTG
>Ga0209431_10001324_pt1 | contig 20592 bp, 14 predicted proteins | sample RifCSP13_3_FD_184021 | JGI IMG/M metagenome (GOLD analysis project Ga0209431, IMG submission 184021) | Soil microbial communities from Rifle, Colorado - Rifle CSP2_sed 13_3 (SPAdes) (version 2) | ecosystem: Environmental > Terrestrial > Deep subsurface > Rock core/Sediment | place: Rifle...
TGCGGTCGAAGACGCCGATGTTGTCGAGGCCGAGGAAGCCCCCCTCGAAGACGTTCTTGCCGAAGCGGTCCTTGCGGTTCACCCACCAGGTGAAGTTCAAGAGCAGCTTGTTGAACGCCGACTTGATGAAATCCACGTCCGTCTCGCTGCGCAGGGCCTGCTCGGTGCGGTGCAGGAAGAGCGTCGCAAAGGCGTGGACCGGGGGGTTCACGTCACTGAAGTTCCACTCGTACGCAGGCATCTGGCCGCTGGGGTGCAGGTAGACGGCACGCAGCATCAGCTCCATCTGCTGCTTGGCAAAGTCGGGGTCCACGATCGAGAGGGGGATCGTGTGGAAGGCCAGGTCCCAGGCCGCGTACCAGGGATACTCCCACTTGTCGGGCATGGAGATGATGTCCTCGTTCAGCATGTGGAACCATTCCGAGTTCCGAGAGTGGCGATAGCCGTGATGGAGCGGATTGGAGTGGTGCTCATCCAGCCAGTTGTCGCCGTCGAAGAAGAAGAACTGCTTGCTCCACAGCATGCCCGCGATGGCCTGGCGCATCACATTGGCCGCGTCTTCACTCACTGATGGCGGCGTGACCGACTGGTAAAACTCATCAGCTTCACGAAGCCTGTCAGCAAAGATTTCATCAAATTGCTTTCCAAAGGGTTTACCCTTCTGGGCCGGAGAACTGTTGGAGAGCCGCAGGCTAATCACTGTAGCCTGACCGGCCCCGACATTGAGCTGGTAGTGCGCCGCAACCTTGGTGCCCCGCTTTTCGGGGTTCACTGCGCCCTGATCGCCCTGTACCACGCAGTTGTTGATGCCGTCCTTGACGTAGGGGCTCTCGTTCTTTTGCCCGGGGAAAAGCCGCTCGTGATTTGTTTCGTTCTCGGTGAAGAGCAGCGGCACCTCGCCTTCCCAGGAAAAGATGAATTCACCCAGCAGCGGATGAGCCGCCGCGACTGTGCTCGTGCCTGCCGGTGGCTTGATCTGCTTGATGTGTGGTTTCTCGGCAGCTCGGTTAGATTCGGCAATCCACGACGACCAGTCGTTCCGGAACCAGAGTGTCGGCAGGAGATGCAGTTCCGCCGCGTCCGGCCCCCGGTTGGCTGCCGTGATCCGCACCAGGATGTCTTCCGGCCCGGCTTTGGCATATTCCACGAAGACATCGAAGTACCGGTCGTCCCTGAAGACGCCGGTGTCGAGAAGCTCATACTCCATCTCGTTCCGAGAACGTCGGCGGTTCGTCTCCACCAGGTCGGCGTAGGGAAAGGCCGCCTGCGGGTACTTGTAGAGGTACTTCATGTACGAGTGGGTCGGCGTGCTGTCGAGATAGAAGTAGTATTCCTTTACGTCTTCACCGTGGTTGCCTTCGCTGTTGGTGAGGCCGAACAGCCGTTCTTTGAGAAGCGGGTCCTTCCCGTTCCACAGCGCCAGCGCGAAGCAGAGGCGCTGCTTGTCATCGGAAATGCCGGCGATGCCGTCCTCGCCCCAGCGGTAGGCGCGCGAGCGGGCATGATCGTGGGTGAAGAAATTCCAGGCGTCACCCCCCTCGCTGTAGTCCTCGCGCACGGTTCCCCACTGCCGTTCACTAAGATAAGGACCCCACTTCTTCCAGGGGATATTATTTTCCTTAGATTCTTTTAACCTCGATTTTTCCTCTTCCATCTTTCATTTCCTCCTTAACTTGTTTTTGGTTTGGAAACTGTGAGTTTAGCCACACGTTCCTTGAGCCGCTTGAGGCGAAGCGCCAGGAATATCAAGAGGCCTGCTATCAGCAGTAAGGCGATAGCAATGACCCAGGATATGGTCACGACACCGGATCCCGGCCAGACAATCAGCACCACTCCGACAACTGCTAATATTCGGCCGACGGTGGTCATTGGGCTGCGTTCTGTGAAATCAGCATCGGCCTGGCGAGCCGATATAATCTGGCTAATTCCGGTAAAGAGCGCCCATGCGCCGAAAAACATCAACAATATCCTGATGGACTCCCTGGGCCATGCGAGGAGTATCACGCCTACGACTATCCCGAAAAGCGCCTGCAACAGGTAAGAACCTCGATCGGCGACCCGTATCGCTCCCACCAGTCCGGATATACCATCAGCCAGACAATAAATACCGATCAGAGCAGTTATAATTCCCAAACTAGCAGTTGGCCAGACCAGCGCACAGATGCCCAACACACCTGCCAACACCCCGCGGAGCATGAATGCCCACCAGATGTCGCCGAGCTTCCCGCTTGCGCGGCTCTGCAAACCCGCAGCGAAAGACCTGAGGCTATCTTGTATTTCGTTTTTTTGAGTATTCTTCATTGAGAATCACCTCTTTTCAATGGATTTAAATTTACTTCACATACCTACCTATCGTCAGTTTTTAATTTCCGAAAAACAATTATTCTCCTTAGCCAGCATAGAAGTGATTACTGCCAGAATGCATACACTCTTTCCAACACCCAGTAGAACGCGACCGAACCGATTAGATAAGCGACCCCTTTTTCAAGTTGTATAATACCGAAAGGGCTGAGGACAGATGCCATTCGTTTGGATAAAAATTTCTTCAGTACAAAAAGGATGCCCACGACTGCTGAAACAAACAAGAGCTGTCCCAGCTCGACACCGATGTTGAAGAACAACAATGCCAGCGGTATGGACTGCTCCGGAAGCCCCACCTCCCGCAAGGCGCCGGCAAATCCGAAACCGTGGAGGAGGCCGAAGACAAAAGCAACTATCCATGGCCAACACTCGGTTAGCCCAGGCCGACCTTGGTGACCGTGCACGATCTCTGCGGCAACGAACAGGATACTGAGGGCGATGGCTGCTTCCACGGGTTTCTGCGGCATATGAACGAAACCCAGGGTGGCCGCTGCGAGCGTAATGCTGTGAGCAACTGTGAACGCAGTGATAGTGCCAATGACTCGCTTCCAACCCTTCACAAGGAGGATAAGGGCTAGCACAAACAGGAGATGATCAACGCCTAGCAGGATGTGCTCGACGCCCAGGCGTAGATAAGTTCCGGCAACCTGTGTCCAACTGGGTGCTGACTCGACGATGAACGAGGGTGAAGATGGTGTCAACCTGACAACCTGGGTCGTTCTGTCGAATCGCTCCAACCTAACCAGAACGTCCGTGGCTGTTGCTGACAGGCCGTTGATGATAATCATATTGTTCGTAAGACCGCCCTTGCAGGTTACTGACCATCGTTCGATGAAAGCACCAGTGGCCTGATAGCTTCTAGGTGATGCAGCACTGTTACAGTTTTCCGGAAGCTTGACGTAAAGGCCAAGCCTCAAGTCGCCTCGCGCTGGAACCTTCCAGAAGGCGTCGTAGGTATCTGATCCGGTCTGGCGCAATTCTAAGTAAGCAGGCCTGACCTCGTGGGCGTACAGATAGTTTGCCATCAACATGAAAAGAAGGTTCATCAAAAGTACTAACGAGTGCTTCATTGCTGAGCCTCTGTTGTCGCCGCTGATGCTCCGCTTGCTTTTTCAGGTTGCTCAATTGTTACAGTGTAACGTTCGAGGAGGCTCTGGTAGAACTTCTCATTCGTTTTGATTCGTTGGTCGTTCGCCCACTCTCTGCGGACAGCATCGTGCACCTCATCGAGTGGAGGGATGTATCCCTCAGTGCGTTCGTGGACGAACACGAGATGAACGCCGTAGCCAGACTCAATCGGACCATGCCATCTGCCGGGCTCCAGTTGCGACAATTGCGCTGCAAACTGCTCCCCAAAGACCTTGGCGACCTCGCTCTGGGAAGCCGCTTTGAACTCGCGGTCGAGAAGGAAGTTGTCACCTAGCCCCGCAACATCAGAATTTCCGCCTCCCTTATTCAATTCAGTGAGCACCCGCTCGACATCGCGAATGAGAGAGTCGCCGCGACGCTCCGGGTTGAGATAAACATGGCTGAAGGTGAAGTTCCTCTCCAATCGAAACTTGTCGGGATGCTTCGCCAGGTAGTAGCGCAACTCCTCGTCAGTCGGCTCAGCCTGTGAGGCGACATCTTCGGATATGAACTCCATCTTCTGCCGTAGCCGACGGCGGATTACCGTGTCGTCGCGATCGAGCCCCAGTGCAATTGCTTCACGATATAGCACTTCCTCACGAATATAGTCCTGAATGAGTCCTTCTAGCTCCTCTTGCGTGGGTGGACGCTGCCAGGTGCGAGTAAAGCCATCGGAAATACGCTGAATCTGACCGGCTGTGACGACGATGCGCTCAGGGTCTCCGCCGCTCTCTTTGTTCACAAAATAAAAAAGCGCGAAAAGCCCGACTCCCAAAAGTAGGAAATGCAGCAATGGTTCGCGTAGGAATCTCATATATACCTCCCTAGTCGGCTACTTTCCCGGCGTATACCAGATTGGTGAAGTGTAGGCCCGCTCTTGAGTGACCATAGGGACCTCCTTGCTCATCTTTATCCCAAACCGTTTGGCATCGTACGCAGTCCAGCGTGGAGTGGGGATCTGGATCACGCGCGCATAGTAGAATGCATTCAGCTTGGGGTCGAAGTCCGGGTCCTTCCACACGGTTATGAGCTCTGGGGAACCGATGGTGTTAGTCCATGTAGCGTTGGCGACGTCCACTGTATTGCCAATCGGTGGCAGCTTGCCATCCTTGCCAGGCTTGCGGTCGTCGGACCAGACCACGTCGTACACCTTCTCCTGCACTTGTCCTTTGTCATCTAACCAACCCTTGATGATTTGGATTCGGTCTAGGTTAGCGCCGATAGGGTCTTTCAGTGCCGCCACGAGAAAAGCAGGCGACTTACCCGCAGGTGCATTTCTTAGGTCGCCGCCCATTGGCACACCCTTGGTGTAGCCTGGCTCTGCAGGATTTCTGGTTTCGGCATCAACAGGCTCAAAGTCCCAACCGCCGAAGAATCGCACGGTCATACGCGGCCCGGTGGTGGCATAGACCTCCTTGCGCTCCATGGCTTCGAAAAGTGCCCGGCGGGTGTTTTCGGTCGCCCACACTGCGGCGTAGCCGGAGGCGACTGTTTCCCAGCCCATGAACGCTAAGTCCCCACGCTTGATGAAGGGATGCTCCCAGCGGGTCGAGCTCGGCTCAGAACTGGTTGCCTTGCCGAAGAAATTGTCCTCCTCGACCGCAGCGAGAGCGGTGTGTGAGTCGGTGCTTCCGACCATTCCGAACTTGTAAGGATTGACGCCCAACTCTTTTTCGAGCTTGAGGCCGTTTTTAAGCGCCGAACGGGCGTATTCGAATACCAGCATCTCTTTCTTCTTTGGTTCGCTCAGGTCGAGATTGCCCTTGTCCCACACTTCGTAGCTGGCGAATTCGTCGTTGGGCGAAAGAAACTTGTGGGCCTCGCCGTCGCCCTTGATCTGCGTAACTTCGTAAAGTCGCTCCCACTTTGCGCGCGTCTCGGCGTACTCACGGTCGATGGGCTTACCAGTGAACGACTCGATGATTGGAAACATACGCCCGTTGCTCAGGTTGCCATTATGGGCGATGGTGAGCACCTCGCCTCCGGTCTTTTCCTCGTAGGCAGCCATCCATTTCCACAGGTCACGTGGATTGTCGCTGCCCAGCGGCGGTAAGACTGTGAACGGCTCGACAAGGCTAACCTTTTTACCGTTGTCGCGGAAAATGACGTTCCGATGCAGATTGTTGCCATTGGTAGTCGAGGTCCATTCATAGCCGATGAAGGCAGTGAAGCGGCCGGGATCGTTGGCCTCATCGGCTGCCTTGATCGTTTCACGCCATGCCGAGTGGTAGGCAGGCGTGCCAGGGGAATAGATCAATGCCTTCGGGAAATTCCCACCGGTAAAGGTAGAGATAATGTCGAGGGCAGCTTCCGCTCCTTTGCCGGACTGGAGCATGTCATACCAGCGACGACCAGTCGGGTCAGTAAGCAACTCGGGTTTGCCCGCGAACAGGTCGGGAAAGAAGCCCATGTTGTCGGAGTGGTCAGCAACCACCAGGAAGTCGAGCGGGCGGGAGAGCTTCACGAGCTGGCCACTGGAGGCCGTGATCTCCTCTCCCTTAGCGAAGCGGTAGGCGTCTCTCGGAGTCAACCGGCACCCGAAGGCCCCAGCGTCCATCGAGGCAGCGGTGTGCAGGTGGGTGTCGCCCCAATAGACGCGCATCGGATAGTTCCAGCCGGCATAGGGCGAGTAGCCTTCTATCTTCTTGAACGGCTTGGCGGCTTGCTCGACATCTATGGTTCCAGCGTCTGTGGTTACTTCTTCCTCTGCAGAATATACTGGCTTCGCATTGTCGAGTATGACGATTAGACAACCTGCAGCAATCGCTAACAGCAAGAAAAGCTTTTGGATAATTTTACCAAATGTCCTTACTTCTCTCATCGCTCATTACCTCCTGGTATAATCCTTTACTTTTTTTGTTTCTCTAATTCTGCCTTCCATTGATACCACATCAAAGCTATATGCATTTCAAACCTTATCGTATCCCCGCTTGATATAAGGCTTCTAATTTTTCCTTAATAGCCTTCATTCTCTGATTCATTGAATTGATTAACCCACTTTGAATTCTCCTTCTTATTGTCCCGCTCAGAAATCCATTCCGTAGGAGTGCATCAATCCTTGAACGATTAAGATGTACCAGAAACATACTTGGGGTTGCAGTTTCTGGATTTTCCACAGCCTCTGTCAATCTAAGGGAAGCCTCGAAGTAGTGGTCTGCATAAATCTGTTTCGAGACCATCGTTGGACTAAGTGTCGGATCATCCGGCAAAAGTAGCATAATATGGTTGAGGCTCACGACATTATAGTTCGCTCCTATGTCCTCCTTTGCCCAGTAGATATAGCTTTCAACCCCTGAAGGCTTCCCATCCGGAAATGTCTCGAGATATTTGTAGAACTCTGGTGAATACTTAAATACATATTGGGATTCCTTGAGAATACCATTGAATTCCTCACTAAGACTAACAGGCTGACGCTGGTCGTCATATTCAATCAGGGCGGCATTGCCCCCAGACAAATAACCTTGAATGTATGCAAATAGCGTCTGCTGGAAAAGCTTGTTTGCGCGTTCCTCATAGTCCGGGTTAGACCAGTCTATTTCATTGCTGAAGCGCTCCATCATCTTTGAGGATATCTTCATATCGCATTTACCGACTTTGCAGTCCTTTAAAGCCTGTATGTCTTTGGGGTCAAGTTTAAGATCCTGAATTTCTATTAGCTTTGGAGGATTTCCGAACCTTCCCATTTCCAAAACAGAGAAGGTTTCTATAGGGTTAATGTCTTTTCCGTAGTGCTTTAAGAAGAATGCTTTGGGAATGTCTATACGTGTAATACTGAGATAAGAGACTTCGTCCTTCGTATCAGCATCAATAAGCTTGGTTATGAGCTTTCCTTGTTTTATAGTTGATAATTCTTCTTCAGAAAACCTCATTTGTTCTTTCAAAAATTGAAATAGTTTCTGTGGTGGAATCCCAGATTCGGTCTCAGCTTTTGCTGTTATATCACACAACAAAATTTGGAAGACCAATATACATAAAACAATTCCAATATAGAATGCTATGCCTGAGGCTCGGCATGGTATGCCTCCAAAGATTAGGGCAGTGAAACTACTGAATTTTACCGACATATATTTTTCTCCTTAGGACTAAGTTGAACTAATTTCCAAAAGCTTGCGCCCATCTAAAAGTGAAGAAGAACTAAAGAACGAGGCGAAGCGTCCAATCAAAACCTTCAGTTTTGGCTGGAACAACACTTTATAGAAGATCTATGATTATGAATCCATCCTCGTCGTGGTTTCTGGGAGGAAATCATCACTGCTCGGTTTACCTCACGCTGTCGAACTTTTTCGCATTCTTACCAGTATTCAGAGTCCCTATTGTTCGGGCTCCTCTATCTTAGTCCACGTTTTATCTGGATTATACTTTGTTATGGACTCCACTATTTTCGCAGTATTCTTTCCGAGGTCCTTCTGGTACACCACATCGTCCTGATTTACAATAAAGGTCATGATTCCCGAGGAGCCATACGATGCAGGATATGCGAGTAGGGCATAACCAAGAATCATTTTTCCATTAACAACGTAGCCATACTGACCTCCGGGGGCGTTCTTTCCTTGCTCTTTTAGAATCTTAAAGAAATACCCGTGGTAGGGTGCGGACGTGGACTCACTACCTTCTGTTTTCTTCTTGATGGTGTATCCCTCCCTCGTCGCCTCAGCGATTTGCGGACCGATTGGACTATCCTCCTCACCCTCCTTTGACTCCCAGTATAGGCCATCATGCTTGCCCTCCGTGCTGATGATCTTCTGAGCAAATTCTATATCTCCATTACCATCACGGTCCTTGCTCACATATTCGCGCTGAGCATCAACATACCCATGCATCACCTCGATTGTGTCTAGCTCATTTCTGCCTATCCTGCGGTTCAGCATCTCATTCTTTCCAGCCTTAGTATCAAAAATCCAAGTCTCACCCTTCTTTACTATAGGTATCGGAAATGGCCAGTCTTCTGAACCTATATCGAGAACTACCTTGTCAGGTGTTTCTTTTTCAAGTTTGTTTTTTTCCTCGTAGTCACTGAGGAATTTTTTGCGAGCGTTATCGTCAGCTACATCGTCACCCGAGGAGATTATATCTTTCCCTTCTGGACCAAAGATGGTTAAAAGCTCCTGATTATTATCAGCCTTAACTGCGTCAATAAGAGCCTTGACCGCTTCCTCGGGAGAAGAGTAGCTCTTCTGCTTTATGTCAGCGGCTTTGGTATGAGTAAAGGTGGTACATACCAACATAATGGCAGCGAGCACCATCAAAACTGCATGCCAGAGTGAATTTCTATCTACATTTACTATTATGTTGAACATTCTTTTCCCTCCATTACAAAATTTTCGGACCTTATACCATTTCTATCTACAAATAAAGCATTATAACGAATGGTAGGGGGCAATCCTTGCGATTGCCCTCCGTTGTGGGCGAACGCGAGGTTCGCCCCTACAAATATTGGTCTAGATTTATGCCACATTTCTATAGAGATTTGGTATTCATTCCTTTAGTTTTGGTTTATGCAATTACAAAAGCCTATCACATTTCAGTGAACTATCTTGCCCTTACCTGCCACGGCCTCCACCACGGCGTCCACCACCTCCGCGGCTCCCCCCTCCGAAGCTTCTACTGCTACTGCGGCTGGACATACCTCGTTGACTTGCCATGCGCGTACTTTTCCCACTGCCCATACCGCTGAAGGCACTATCACGACCTCCGCGACTTGTGCCCTGGAAGGTACTCTGACGGCCTCCTCCACCGCTGATACTACCCTTAAAGGCGCTCTCTCGGCTTCCACCCTGTTTTAATGTCCCCTGTTGAAGCCCCTGCCTTTCGCCGACGCCCTTCATGCTACCCTCACGGCTCACACCCTGCCCTAATTTACCCTGTTCGAGGCCCTGCCTTTTAGAACCGAGGTCTCCGTATCCGCGGGCTTGCCTAGACTCCAAAGACCGCGCAGACGACTGCCCAAAGCGCTCGCTCGTTCTCTTATCCCGGTATGCGGCTCCTCTTCTATGACCCTGGTTATGTTGCCACTTTTCCCTACCACCATTTATCTTAGTTCTATCGATTTTGTTGAAATTGTTTGTCTTGTCAATATCAATATCAATGTTATTACCACCCCAATCAAAGTCGGACCAACCACCCACTGCGGCACCCCAGGCAAAACCAGCCCCGAATGCAATAGCTCCACCGACCAAGGCAGCCCCGGGATACCACAGGTATGGTGAATAGGGCGGATAAGCAGGATACCACCATGGTCCATAAACCGTCGCAGGATTATAGCTAGGTACATAGATGACCTCGGGATTGGAAGACTCGATGTTTATGTACTCATTCTCGACAATCACCTGCTGCTCCTCTGTGGTCTTCAGATTACCCTGAGCCTGAGCCTTAGAGCGAAGTTCTTGGATAGTATTCATGACGTCCTCCTGCTGACTTAGAAAGGCGTCTCCAACTTTTGATGTTTGGTCGAGGTTCTGACTCATCGCAGACAGGACATCAGGGATATGACAGAGCGACTTTACACTTACGTCCCAGTCTTTTTCTTTAAGGGCATTGTCTAAAGCGTCTCCCTTCAAATTTGGGTTTTGCTTCACCCATCTCTCTGCCTGCACGACCTCAATTGGGTAGGTAGATGCCATCAGAATTTGGGACAGAATCGAATCAGGATAGAGGGCAATTGGCGCAAGCATCTGAGCAAGCTCTTCTTTCGAGAACTTTGCAGAAGGAGATGTTTCCCCAGAATCCTGAGACATTACATTAAGCGGTGCTATAAGAAAAAAGAGCACCAACCAACTCAAAACACGCATATAGATTTTATATGGTTCTCTCATGTTACCTCCCCCCGAAGCCGTTAGGTAAAGTCCCTCCCATGGTTCGGGATTTGATATGACGTTGAATTCAATATAAAACGGCCCAATTAACAAATCACCAAAGGCAAATTTTTGAAATTCTAAATACTTACGCACCATAGAAGGCGACTAGCACAATTAGCCCTAGAAATAAACTATTCTTATATGCATCGTCATCCGGCTTGCTTTCTATTTAGTCTTATGCTTATCTATGGCTCGAGTTATATTTGCATTATCATATATTTATCAGGCTGCCTGCTCTACGCGCTTCTTTAACCCCCGTAGCTTGAATGCGAGGATGATTATTATCACACCGAAGATAACCGCAAAGATCCCGATCAACCAGAGTAGAGCGAGCACGCCGGCTCCTGGCCAAAGCACCATGAGTACCCCGAAAAGCACCGAAGCCATACCGGCAATGATCATTAACCACTCACCCTCGATTTGCTTGCGCAACTCAATGGCGGCGACGACCTCGAAGATGCCCCTCACGATAGCCCAAGCCCCAATCAAGTAAAGCAAGGCTAGTGCAGTAAGACCTGGCCAGACAAAGGTGATTACACCAACAGCAATGCTCACTAGCCCAACCAGAAACATCGCCCATGGGAATTTGCCGCCTTCTTTTTTACCAAAGGATGATGCCACTGCAAAGATTCCTTCAACCAGAACGTAGGCTCCATAAAACAGGATCAACAGCGCCAGTGTGATTCCAGGCCAGGCAAAAGCAGCCAATCCAAAGATTACAGCACAAATACCACGCAGTAATACCGCCCACCAGTTTCGAGATAAAAGATGAAGCATGCAATACCTCCTTTGTTGAAATATGTTAATTGATTTAAGCCTATGTTAATTAACAGGCCCTATTTATTTTTAGCCGAGTCCTGCTCCTCCGAACTTTGTGAAAGCTTCTCCGCTTCTACAACCCAGCCACCACCAAGAGTTTTGAACAAACCCACAAGGTTCAAAAAGTGCTTGCCTTGTGACTGCGCTTGCGCAAGCTGGGCATCAAAGAGCTTTCTCTGCGCATCAAGTACGTTGAGATACTCCACCAAACCCTCATTATATCGAAGTTCGGCCAGGCGGAGGTAATCCTTCAATATGGCTACTTGCCTAGTCTGAACGTCTAACTCTACACCGGAGTTCTTATATCCTACAAGTGCGTCATTAACCTCTCTAAGTGCATTAAGTATTGTCTGTTCGTAGTTGTAAAGTGCTTGCTCATTGCGTGCTTCAGACCCCTTGACCTTGTTTCTTATTCTTCCACCCTCAAAAAGAGGCTGTGCAAGCACGGCGCCGAACTTATAGAAAAGAGACCCGCCATCGAAAAAATTACTAAGCTCAGTAGTCTCAAACCCCAGCAATGCGCCTAGATTGATTTGTGGAAAGTACTCAGCCTTAGCCTCGCCGATTTTTGCATTAGCAGCTACAAGCTGACCCTCAGCTTGCAAGATATCAGGACGTTGTTCAAGCAGGTCCGAAGGTTGACCCGTAGGAACCTCCGGAAGAGCGAGCTCATCAAGTTTCCTTCCGCGTTTAATGTCACCAGGATTTCGCCCCAGAAGAACACTCAACTGATTCTCTTTCCTTGCAATCTCAGTCTCTAATTGCGGAATCACAAGGGCAGCAGATTCAACCTGAGATTCAGCTTGCCTGACTTCTAATTCAGATGTAACACCCCCTTCGAATCGAAGCTTAATCAACCTTAGTGATTCCTCAAATGATTTCAGTGTCTGTTGTGCAATATATAGCCGCTTGTCAAGCTCTAGTAAATCAACGTATGTGCTCGCTACAGAAGTCACAAGCGTAAGAACAACAGTTCGCTGTGCCTCCTCCTGGCTCAAAAGGTCTGCGCGGGCAGCCTCGGTTGCTCTTCGGATTCGCCCCCATAAATCCAGTTCATAGGTAAGTTGAAAGGCAAGCACAAAATCATTGAAATTTTGGTCAACACCAGATGAGCTCGGAAGAAATGTTTCCGAGGATCTGATTCTGCCTCCAGCAGCCACAGCATCGACCTGTGGAAAGAGTTCAGATCGTGTAATGCCAAGCCGTGCGTAATACTCTTGTACCACTGCTACTGCGATTTTAAGGTCCTTGTTTTGCTCAAGCGAGGTCTGTATATACTGGTTTAGAACTGGATCATTGAACTGCTCCCACCATGATACATTAGCAACGGCGGTAGCCTTCTCAACTGAGAGACGCCAGCCTTTAGGAACCTCTATATCGGGGCGGCTGTAATTCGGTCCTAACATGCAACTAGAAAGTGTCAAAGCAAGTATTGAGGAAAGAACGGACTTGCGCATCTAGCCTAATTCCTCCTCTGCTTTTGCGCTGACATCCTGTGTCACACCATCTCCATGCACAGGTACTGGCGTTGTAACCTTCTTCTCTTTGCCAAAAAAGCGCTCACCGAAGCCCTCTACAAGGAAGAAGAATAGTGGCACAAAGAATACTGCGAGTAACGTAGCCGAGATCATGCCACCCATAACCCCTGTACCAATCGAGTGGCGGCTATTCGCCCCTGCGCCGCTAGCAATGACAAGAGGCACCATACCAAGAATGAAGCAGAGTGAAGTCATCACAATAGGCCTGAGCCTAAGTCGCGCCGCCTCAGCAGCAGCGTCGAGTAAAGACATTCCTTCCTGGCGTTTCATTACTGCGAACTCAACGATAAGAATTGCGTTCTTTGCGGCTAGTGCAACCAGGGTGACAAGACCAATTTGGAAATAGACGTCGTTATCGAGCCTTCTAAGCCAGGTTGCAACCAGCGCTCCGAAGATACCGGTCGGCACTGCTAGCGTCACGCTCAAAGGCAAAGACCAGCTCTCGTATTGTGCCGCAAGGATAAGAAACACTAAAATGAGGCCGAATATGAAAGCAGTTGAAGAGGTACCACCGCTCTTCTTTTCCTCAAACGCCTCACCACTCCAAGCAAATGTAAAGCCTTGCGGAAGCACCTCGCGTGCGACATCTTCCATTATTGCAATAGCCTGCCCTGAACTATAACCTGGCGCAGCGCTTCCAGTGATCTTAGCTGAAGGAAAGCCGTTAAACCGGGACACCAGGTCTGGCCCGGTAGTGTAGCGTGTCGTAACTACCGCCGAAAGCGGTACCATATCCCCCTGACTTGTACGCACGTAGATCTGCCCAATATCCTCAGGGCGCACTCTATATGCAGACTCGGCCTGCAAAATGACCTGAAACACCTGGCTATACTTATCAAATTGACTCACATATAGCGAGCCAAATAGGGTCTGCATAGCGTTATAGACATCCTTAATTGGGACGCCGAGTGCCTGAGTTTTTTGGCGGTCAACGTCAAGGAAAAGCTTCTGACTAGTAGAACGGATAGTGCTTGCCAATCCTATTAGTTCAGGGCGTAGGCTTGCCTTGGCTATGAACTCACGTGTAACACGATCAACCTCAGAATAGCCTCCGCTGCCTCGATACTGTAACCAGAACTCAAAGCCACCAGTTACGCCAAGCCCTGGTATTGACGGTGGGTTCATCGGGAAAACCTGCGCATCCTTAATCGCTGAAAGCTCTGGATAAACCTCCTTTATCACAGCAGGCGCCTGCATTGACTTTTTCTTGCGCTCTTCGTAGTCCTTGAGTGAGACAAAAATAGTTGCAGCATTTGTCTTCATTTGAGAATCGAGCAAGCTATATCCATTTGGAACGGCAACTGAATAGACGGCAGGGTTTTTAAGGAAAAAGTCCGTTGCTTGTTTTCCTACTCTCTCAGTTCGATCTAGACTCGCCATATCTGGCAAGTAAGCTACTCCAAACAAGTAGCCCTGATCCTCAGCGGGCACGAAGCTCGTTGGAACAGTTCGGAACAGGCTATATATCGCTACCAGCATAAAGCCGAACAGAATCAATGACAAGGTTGCGCGTTTAATAACTAAGCGTACGGTGTTTGTATAGCTGTGTGTAATCCGGTCGAACCAGGCGTTGAACCACTTGAAGAATCGTCCCAAGAAGCTTTTCTTCTCACCATGTTGTGGTTTAAGCATTATTGCGGCAAGCGCCGGTGTTAACGTAAGCGCCACAAAGCCTGATATAGCCATAGATATAGCGATTGTAACAGCGAATTGCTTGTAGAGCTGTCCTGTGATGCCGCCGAGGAATGCTGTCGGAATGAAGACAGACGCAAGCACAAGAACAATAGCGATTACAGGACCTGTAACCTCGTCCATGGCGCGCTTGGTAGCCTCACGCGGGGGTAGATTGAACTCGTGCATATTACGCTCTACGTTCTCAACAACCACGATGGCATCGTCTACCACGAGACCAATCGCAAGCACCATACCAAATAAAGTTAACATGTTGATCGAGAAGCCTAGTGTTTGCATGCCGATGAAAGTGCCCACGATTGAGACCACAATTGCAATACAGGGTATGATTGTAGCTCTGAAGCTCTGGAGAAATAGGAAGACGACGAGCACCACAAGCACAACCGCTTCAAGTAGCGTATGGAACACCTCATCTATTGATGCCTTAATGAACTTAGTCGCGTCTAGCGCAATCTCATAATCCAGACCTGGTGGGAAATTTACTTTAAGCTCTTCTAAGGTCTGCCGCACCTGCTTTGATACGTCCAATGCATTAGCATCTGCTTGCTGGTAAACGGCGATCAGCGCCGCGGGCTTATTGTCGTATCGGGAGCGTAGGTTGTAACTCTGCATACCAAGCTCCGCGCGTCCAACATCCTTAATTCTAACAACCGCCGCGCCAGTATAATCAGCGCGAAGTATGATGTTCTCAAACTCAGAGGGATCGGTCATGCGCCCCTGTGCTATGATCGGGAAGGTAAGCTCTACTGGATTGGCAGTGGGTGCCTGACCAATCTGTCCAACTGAATATTGTTCATTCTGGGATTTTACTGCGTCGGCTATATCAGTAGCGGTAATCTTGAGTTGTGCCATGCGGTCAGGCTTCAACCAGAGACGCATCCCGTAGAAGGGTACACCAAAGATCTGGGAAAGGTTAGCGCCTGGTATGCGCTTAAAAGCGTCGAGAACGTAAAGGTTAGCATAGTTGGTTAGGTAGGCTTCGTCATAAGTGCCATCAGGAGAAACCAGCGCAATTACCATAAGAAAGGAGTTTGTGCGTGGCTGCACCTGTATGCCCTGCGCCTGTACAGAGGAAGGAAGCTGAGCCATCGCCCATTGAACACGATTCTGAACGTTTACCTGGGCAATATCTGAATCAGTATCTATGTCAAAGAAGACAGAAAGAGTGTAATTACCTGTAGAGGAACTGGTTGAGTACATGTAGATCATTCCCTCAGTGCCATTGACCTGGTACTCGATAGGTGCTGCAACGGCACTCGACACGTCCTCAGCATCAGCCCCAGGGTAAGTCGCTGTCACCTGGATCTGGGGTGGAGTGATGTTAGGATACTGTGCAATAGGCAATACAAATGCTGCAGCAAGTCCTGCAATTACAATTATGATCGAAATGACTGCGGCGAAAACCGGTCTATCAATGAAGAACCGGGAGATCATCCATAAACCTCCTTTATTTATTACTGTGCTATTTGCGATGCAGGGTCGGCGGCTTGGGTCTCAGTAGTACTCTGCTGAACAATCTTGACTAGAGCACCTTCCCTAAGTTTATTAATTCCTTTTACTACCACCACTTCTCCGCTTTTCAAGCCGGATGTAATGAGCCAGCCATCATTCCCTTGCCAGTCGCCAACCTCGATGTTACGAAGCTCCGCTTTCCCATCCTTTACGACATATACCGCGTGTCCCTTCGCCGTCTCCATCACAGCCTCCTGCGGTACAACGATCGCCTCCGGGCGCGTTGCCCCTATAACCCTTACCTTAACAAATTGTCCAGGCCTCAAAAGTCCTTGTGGATTTGAAAGCTCAGCACGTACTAGGAAGGTTCCCGTTTCCCTGCTGAACAACGGAGCCGCAAAGGTTACACGGCCCTTCTCAGGAAAGATCGAGCCATCAGCCAACACTAGTTGCACTTCGAAATCGTCCTTAGGCGGGAATTTCAGAAGTCCCTTAGTAATTTCGTCACGATATTTAAGCAAGTCGTTTTCCGAAACGCTGAAATAGACCCACATAGGGTCCGGTTGTGAAACAGTGGTTAAAAGGCTCGCAGGACCCGGTGAAACCAAGCCGCCCTCCCTCTGAAGGGCTCTATCGGAAAGCCCAGTGACAGGGGAGGTGATTGTGGTATAACCCAAGTTAACCTCGGCATCCATGACATTCGCTTTAGCCGATTGTACAGCCGCCTCTGCTTCTAATAGGGTAGCCTCGGCATTATCACGGTCTCTTTGGCTAACTGCATTTTGTTTATAAAGTGGTTCTATACGGTTATACTCACGGCGCGCCCTTGTAAGATTTGCTTTTGCCGCAGCTAGCTGCCCTTTTACCTCCTCGAGTTTTGCTTGAAATGGACGTGGATCTAGTTGGAATAGCACATCTCCCTGGTTTACTAGTGAGCCCTCTTTATATGCTATTTTATCTATATAACCCTCGACTCGTGCACGAATCTCAACGATGTGCGAGCTTTCAGTCTGCCCTACGTACTCAAACGTCACGGGAACGGTTTTTGGCTCAGCATTAATGACCGTAACCTCAACAGCAGAAACCTGAGACGCCTCTTTGTTTTCCCCATGACACGAATAGAAAAGCGGAATGAGTGGTAAGAAAGAGATAAATACAAACAGTGTTCGCACAGACAAAAATATCTGCACGAAGACCGATTGAATTTTGATAGTATTCACATTGCCTCCTCAGAAAACGCAGATCATTTCATTGGCTAAAAGAGCTTATCTGTTCTTTCATTTTTTTCAATCCAGTCCTTGGCCTATTAATTTTGTGAAGAATCAAAATACCCTGTTTCATGTGTTTTTAGTGTGCTTGTACAAACCTAAAAGCTAAATTATAGGATTTTCATAACATTTTGGATTTTTCCTCATGTGAGCGTCACGTTCGATTGCAAAAGTAATATCGCTCAATCTTGCACTCTTTAACCTTCTGCAGATTTTATTCTCGGGAGTTTGTGACAGTCTGAATTTAGTTGTTCTCCCTTCAATTTTTCATTTGATCGTTTGACCCACTCCCCGTTAAAAATGTTCATTTTGCAATCTTTCCTGCTTCGTTCTTCGTTTAAGAAGGCTCCCCTAAAACAGACTTATCCTGGCATGAAATAGAACATTAGAGCAATAATCACATATACTGTGATCAACTGAACCCCTTTGAACCAGTTGGCACGGCCGTCGCTCGAAACCATTGCGCCGATGAGAACAGCAAGAAACAAGGTCACAATCTCCATCCTTCCGAAAGAGAGAGTAAAGGGTTTTGGAGCAACTGCATAGCTGGCAAGGACTAGTACCGGTGCCACAAAGAGCGCGATCTGGATGCAGCTCCCGAGTAGTATCCCAACAGAGAGATCCATCTTGTTTTTCCTCGCAGTGACAATGGCTGACCCGCTTTCTGCCGCACCTCCGACAATTGCAAGGAAGACGAGACCGATGAACGTTTGTGACATGCCAAGAGCTTTCCCTGTTCCCTCAGCCGCGCCAACAAGAATCTCACTCATCAAGGCAGCCAGCGCCGAGGCAGCTAAAAGGCTTCCGACAGCCCTCGGTATTCCCCATTGCTTGCCTTCACTATGGAGTTCTTCATCGTGGCCGGCACTTGAGAAGACATCAGGGTGGGTCTTGAGCATAAACAAGAGATAAAAGCCGTAGGCAACGAGCAGAGCGACCGCCAAGACGAGATTAAGAAGGTGCTCCTGCCGCATCGTGTCCTGAGGAGAAAAAAAACGGCTGAAGGCGCTCGGCACCGCCAAGCTGATGACGGCCAGCATCATCATCGAGCTGTAAAGCCGTGTCGCTGACGCGTTATATTCCTGTACGTGATAACGGAGGCCTCCAAGAAGGAACGACACCCCCTGGGCAAGGAGGAGGTTTGCAAGAATAGCTCCGATAAGTGATGCCAAAACCATATCAAACAATCCGGCCTTCAGCGCAACAACAGTAATGATCAGCTCAGGTGCGTTTCCAAATGTGGCGTTCAGAAGACCGCCTATGGCATCACCAGTACGTGCAGCAATCTGTTCAGTAGCCTTTACGATTAGACTAGCTATGGGGAGTATTGCGAGTGCGGCAGAGAAAAAAACAAGTGGAGCTGGAATACCCCCTGCATGCTCGAGCACAAGAGTCGCAGGAATGAAAACGAGAAACCAGTTGAGAGAAGGCTTGAAAGGATTCTTCTTTGTGAAAGACATATGTTTGATTATCCGTCTTGCACGTATCGTGTCAACACACTAGGGGGAAATTTTCTCTTTGTATCGATGCGCTTTGTATCTATCTGCCCTCATTTGTCTGGATAGAACTTCAACATCGAGCTTGTTCACTCGAGCTCATCATCGCGATTGTCGCGCTGGTAAATGGCCAAGTGGACATTGTAAAGGCTTCTCTTACCGGTTCTATCGTTGGAAATCTGCTTCTTGTGCTTGGCGCGACGATCGATTCGCAGCTAATCCGCTCCTAAATTTTATTAGAATAAGATCTAAACCGGAAATATTATCAATATCCATAAACTGGAATATCATTTAAAATAATGAAGATTAAAAAGCTGAAACAGGAGTAGGAAAATGAATTTCATAGTTCTTTCGATAGATGAAAACATAGCTACAGTTGTTCTTAACCGGCCAAAGGTAAACGCTATAAATGGAACCGTAGTTAAGGAACTTAGTGAATGCTTTCAAAAATTAGCGACTGACCCAAATGTGAAGGCTGTAATTCTGACTGGAGAAGGGAGCTTCTTCTCTTTTGGACTTGATGTCCCTGAGTTTTTGAGTTATTCAAAGGATTGTTTTACAAGATTCCTTGCTAAGTTTACTGAACTATTAAGCTATTTTTTTCTTTATCCAAAACCAATCGTAGCAGCAATAAATGGTCACGCGATAGCCGGTGGATGTATGGTTGCTTTAGGGTGCGATTATAGAATTATGGTTTCGGAAAAAGCTAAGATATCTTTAAATGAGATAACCTTTGGTTCGAGTGTGTTTGCAAGTGCAACATCAATGCTTAGATTTTGGGTCGGTGGAAGGAATGCGGAAATTATTCTCTATAGGGGTGAAATGTATATAGCAGATGATGCGAAAATGCTAGGATTGATTGATGAGGTAGTATCAAAGGAGAATCTTCACGAAGCTGCTAGGAAAATCGCCCAGGACTTTGCTAACAAAGATAGTAATGCATTTCAAAGTATAAAGATGCTTCTTAGGAGACCGGTAGCGGAGGAAATAAATAAGAGAGAGATAAATTCGATCTTAGAGTTCGTGGAATTATGGTATTCTGAAGGTACACAGGAAATTCTAGAGAAGATAAAGATTTATTGATAAGTCTTTTCCAAAATCCATAGTTATAATTGAAACCGCAATGCGTTTTGGGCTTGAATGAAGTATGCTTAGTAAGCTCTAAAGTCAGTTAACTTAGCCTTCCATACGCGGTGTATGAACCACCCTGCTAAATCAAAAATATTGTTTACCTCATCAATTATTACAGAATCTGATGTTGCCACTAACTCTGCCCTTTTTAAAATGTAATCCGGAGAACCAACCGCTTCTGCTATGCCACTTAGACTGTACTCTGACATTATTTCATTTATCATTTTACATAACTCACCAGAAAGGGATACGGGCCGATCAAAATAGAATTCTATTCTTTCAAGCCCGAGAGAGCTAAGATTTTGTAAAAGCTTGTTCAAAATCTCCTCAATAAATGGACTTGATTTATAAGAACGGTGAACAGAGGCTGAATCCCGAACTACTCCATCAGACGCAATAAAGACGAAATTACCTTTTCTATAGGATTCAATGGTAATTAGTTGATTATATCCATCGACTTTTAATACCTTTCCCCTTATTTGTTTCTCGCCTAGGACTTTATAACTTCTACTTTTAATTTCTTTTTTGGTAAAAAATCCGCGGTAAAGAACGTTACGCTCTTCGGTGTTAAGTTGGTAATGGTTTCCGACTATCTCTAAAATGGAGCGAGTAGAGTAGAGTCTTCTTTTCAAATAAAGATAGTCACGGCTCGCTGCAATTACCTTTTCTTTATTTACCACACTTATATTCTCTCTGGTTTAATACCTAAATCAAAACTTACATGGGACTATTGCCTCATATAAAAATCTATTCGAGAGTTTAATTCGCTGCCTCACGGAAAATATACTCGAAATCTTGGTGATTTTTATCATAGTTTTTGTGGTAATTTTGTTTTTTTCTCTTCTGTACTCCA
>Ga0209431_10001325_pt1 | contig 20586 bp, 14 predicted proteins | sample RifCSP13_3_FD_184021 | JGI IMG/M metagenome (GOLD analysis project Ga0209431, IMG submission 184021) | Soil microbial communities from Rifle, Colorado - Rifle CSP2_sed 13_3 (SPAdes) (version 2) | ecosystem: Environmental > Terrestrial > Deep subsurface > Rock core/Sediment | place: Rifle...
GCGCATGGCCCAGGCCTGGTTACAGCAACAATTGAGTGTCACGACATGACTCCCGAACGCTATCAACGTATCGGCCAGCTCTTCGATGAGGCGCTGGAACTCGCTCCCGAACAGCGCGGCGCCTGGCTGGATCAGGCTTGCGGCACAGATACCGAACTGCGCGGCGAAGTCGAGAACCTCCTCGCTAATCATGTCGAGTCAGACGGATTTCTCTCCCGTCCGGCAATGGAAGTTGCCGCAGCGCTGATTACCGAAAAAGAACACCCCTCACTGCTGGGCCAAAAGATCGATCATTATCAGATTCTTTCGCTGCTGGGCGTCGGTGGCATGGGTGAGGTGTACCTTGCTGAAGATACGAAGCTCGAAAGGCGTGTAGCCCTGAAAGTTCTAGCCGCGAACCTCAGGGACAAAAAGGAGCAGTTGCAACGCCTTGAGCAGGAAGCGCGCGCGGCCTCGGCTTTGAATCACCCAAACATATTGACGATCTATGAAATTGGCGAAGCGAACGACACACACTATATTGCCGCCGAGTATGTTGGTGGAGAAAATCTGCGTGAGTGTCTAGATCGAGAAAGATTCACGGTCTCCGAAACGCTCGATATTACGATCCAGATGGTGAGCGCACTGGAAGCTGCTCACCGGGCCGGTATAGTCCACCGCGATGTCAAACCGGAAAACGTAATCCTGCGCAAGGACGGTTTAGTCAAGCTGTTGGATTTCGGCATCGCGAAACTCGCGCAAGGGCCGGTTGGGGATCTTGGAACTGAGGCCTTAACCCGAGCACTCGTCAAAACGGATCCCGGTATGGTGTTGGGTACGGTGGGATACATGTCACCCGAACAGGTGCGCGGGCAAACCGTCGATGGGCGTGCCGACGAGTGGAGCTTGGGAGTAATGCTATATGAAATGCTCACCGGCCGCCTCCCGTTCGGAGGCGAAACCATTAGCGACGCTATCGCCGCAATTCTCAAAACCGAAGCCGAACCGCCGACAAATTTCAATTCAGAAATTCCCGTAGAACTCGAACGAATTGTCTTCAAGACTCTCCGGAAAGATCCCGAAGAGCGCTATCAACACATCAAGAACTTGTTAATCGATCTGCGCGATCTGAAACGGGACCTGGATTTCGGGGCGAAGCTCCAGCGCACGCGCACGCAGGACAATGTAGCGCAAACTGTTAGTTTGCGCGCGCAAGCTAACAGCTTGCGTTACAACACGACCTCAAACGCCGAGTATCTTGTCAGTGAAATCAAGCAGCACAAGCGTGGGCTGTTATTGATCATGTTTATCTTGTTCTCGGTCACAGTCTCAGTCGTTTACTTAGGTTATGCGCATTACTTCAATAAAGCCGCCGGCTCGGCAATTGATTCCGTCGCCGTTGTGCCGTTCATTAATCAGAACCGCGATGCCGCCACGGAGTACCTCCAGGATGGCTTGACGGAAAGCCTCATTCTCTCCCTTTCACGTTTGCCGCAACTCCGAGTGATGGCCCGAAGTACGATGTTTCGTTACAAAGGGCGCGACGTCGACCCGCAAACTGTTGGTAGAGAATTGGGAGTGCGCGCGGTGTTAACGGGCAGAATATTGCAGCAGGGCGACAACTTGATCATAAGTGCGGAATTAGTCAACGTGGCAGATGGGGCGCACCTGTGGGGTGAGCAGTATAGTCGTCGGACGGCTGATCTGCTGGCAATGCAACAGGAGATCGCGCGCCAGATTTCCAGTCACTTGCAGCTCCGGTTGTCTGGCGAAGAACAGCGGCATCTGAATAAAGGCGGCGCCAACAACAGTGAGGCATTTCAGCTTTACCTGCGCGGCCGGTATTCCTGGAACAAGCGGACCGCGGACGACATCAGGAAAGCAATTGAGCAGTTCCAGCAGGCGATAAACAAAGACCCGAACTACGCTCTCGCATACGTTGGTCTGGCCGACTGTTACCTGGCGCAAGGGACCTATGGCGGTACGCCCACGACGGAGGTGCTGCCACCGGCAAAAGTTTCCTTGCAGCGGGCGCTTCAACTTGACGATTCCCTCGCCGAGGCCCACGCAACGAAAGGATTTGTTCACCTGCAATCAATGGAATGGGACGAGGCGGAAAGAGAATTCCAGCGGGCTATCAGCCTCAACCCGAATTACGCGTCCGCTCACCATTGGTACTCGGAGTATTTCCGCATCATGAGGCGGTTTGCCGAGCAAGCTCGGGAGATCAAGCGCGCGCAGGAACTGGACCCACTTTCACCGAGTATGGCGGCCAATCTGGGGCGGGCCTACCAGAATCTGGGCGACCTGGACGCGGCTGTCAGAGAGTGTAAACGGGCTCTTGAGCTCAATTCGAATTTTCCTCTGGCTCATCATTTTCTTGGACTCACCTACGTCGATCAGCATCGCTTTGAGGAAGCAATCGGTGAATTCCAGAAGGCAGTGGATACATCCCGCCGAGCTGATCTGTTTGTCGCTGGTCTTGGGTACGGGTATGCGAGAGCCGGAAAGCGAGCTGAGGCGCTTGGCTTGGTGCGAGAACTGGAAGAGAAGTATGACCGGAAAGAGGCGACTGGTTTTGATCTGGCTCTGGTCCATGTTGGTTTGGCAAACGACGACGAGGCGATAGCCTGGCTCGAAAAGGATTACGCGGCGCGCAACATGAGTGGCCTGATCTATGTTGCCTCTACCGCCATTCACCACAGACTGCGGGCAAATCCGCGCTATCAGAATCTGCTGCAGCGGATGCATCTGAAACTATAGGGCCTATGACCTATAGGACCTATGACCTATACGACCTATAGGACCTATCGTCTCATCTTTCTAGTGCGGTATAGACGTTCAGTAAATCCACCCTCACGGAGAAAAGCCTGTTCAAGCTGGCGCAGCTGTCGGTCAAGAAGATAATTGGTCTGATCGATCAGGCAGATGATGGTCTTTGCTGCAATCTCGGCTGTGGAGTCTTCGATATAGGTCTTATAAGTCAAATAGGTCCTGTGCTTTTCATAAGCCAGACGGCGGATCACATTCGCCATCAGGTGATTCTTGCCCCATAAGACCAATCCGCGCTGCCTCAGGAAGTCCTCATAGTCGAGCAAGAGCTCTTCAAGACTGGCCCGTGCTACGCCAATCAGCTTCAGCTCGAATTTCTTCGAGGTGCCTGACGCCTGGCTGCCTTCTGCGATGTTCTGACGTCCGCTGCGCGCTGCCTGAACCATTTGGTCGTGAGTGCGAGAACGCTTGTCAATGAATCGATCACAAAACCTGGTGGTGGCGTCATACACCAGCTCGGCCTGTTGAAATGATTTGAGTTTACGATAGCCGCCGTGGGAAGGAATGAGATCCGGCGTAGTAAAGTGAGGAGGTGTTTTGTTCATGGTGAGGGCCTTTAGAGCAGGCGCTGCTCCGAATCAAGAGATGAGTGTTATAGATCAACAAGGCTTATAGGTCAAATAGGGCATATAGGTCTTATAGGTCTTATAGGTCTTATAGGTCAAATAGCCGGAGAGTTTCATTGACAATGTCGGATCAAGAGGGTCACAATGCGCACGCTTCAAAACCATAACCCGCGCAAAAACTGAAAGGAGAAGGCATGCCTTCCATAACAGGATCTTTCTCGGGAAAGATCACCAAGCAATCCGCACTCCCACTTACCGACCAACCTAACCACGAGATGAACATCGCCGAGGTTAGCGGCACACAGCGATCGCCCGATCCGCTGTGGAATAATTCAAAAATTAAGTACTGGGGCGTTACTGACTTGCTCGACGGCAAGGGTTCGCAACGTGGCTACTTCAACAATGTCCACCCTGATGGGGGCCGTGACTTTGGCACGTTTGAGGGCCAGGTCACCGCGGCTGGTGGCGGGATAACTGTTGAGGGCACTTTTAAATTCACCGGCGGCGATGGCAAGTACAGCGGCGTCACTGGCGGTGGCAAGTTCAAGACGGTGATGAAATCGGAGACGGAGCTCGAGGCCACCTGGGACGGTAACTACGAACTAGCCAAGGCGCAGACGCGTTAAGCGTCAACCCTAAGATTTCTTAATCGCAGTACTAATCACGCACCACAATGCGCACATCCGTTGGTTGTGGTGCAAGGCAACTGAGATCTGAGATTGAACCGGGTCGGTGACCCGCGCTAGAGACCGTATGGAAATGCTAAAGCTGGACCAAGCTGTCAGGAACAGACCCGCTCTCCACACTGCGGCTACCCAGCCACAACATTAACGCCGCCAGTAAGCAGGCGGCGGGACAAATCAGCAATGAGTAGCGCATCTGCAAAGGGGTCGTCGCAGCGCCGAGCCAATCGTTCAGCTTGCCGATGAGGTTCGAACCTACCGCATAAGCAGCGATATTCACGCTGAAGAAGTAGACGCCGATGCCCAGCCCGCGCAAATGCGGCCCGGCGATATCATGAACGTCGGCCGCCGCCGGACCCAGCCACATCAAGGACAATCCGAGTAGTACAAAATTAGCAAGTAGAAGAAGCGGAATGCTGTTGGAAAAGATCAGCAGCAGCCAAAATGGGATTGCAATCAATGCGGCTACGGAACTGAAAAGCATTCGTCCGCCGCGTCCAAAACCTCGAAACTGATCAGCGAACCAGCCCCCCAGGATTGTGCCCGGCACTCCCGCTATCAGCGACAGAACGCCGCCAAAGAAACCTATCGTAGCGATGTCAAACTTGTGCACCCGTGTGAAAAATGTTGCTCCCCAAATCGACAAATTATTCGCTGCCAGACCGAACAAGGCATATCCCAGATAGTGATACCGTAGTGGCACAGACTGAAACAGAATCTTCCAATCCTCGGTGCCATAGCGTACCTTCGCGGTTTCGGTTTGGCCTCGCGGCATCTCCTTGAGCAAGAATACCAGTATTGCTAAGAACAATCCGGGAAAGCCAAGCAGATAGAACGCCCAACGCCAGCCGTAGTGCTGCCCGATCCAACCGCCAAGAAAGAAAGCTGCGCCCGCGCCCACTGCTATTCCTGACGAATAGATCGCCTGAACAGTTGCGCGCTGCCGCGGCGGAAAATAATCACTCAGCAGTGACAATGCCGCAGGACCGAGCGTCGCCTCGCCGACGCCAACCATTACGCGACACAAGAAAAGCGTCCAAAAGCTATCCGCGAATCCTGTAAGACCGGAGAAGATGCTCCAAACCGCTAGACCCCCTGCGATCATGTTCTTGCGCACTGCACGGTCAGCCATTCGCCCAAACGGAATTCCGAGCGCGGTATAGAAGATCACGAAAGACGTTGTGCCGAGCAGTGCAAGCTGCAAATCGGTAAACGCCATCTCCTTTTTGATCGGCGCGAAGAGAATGTAGATCAAGGTGCGATCGAGAAAGTTGAGAACATAAACCAGAGTCAGCAAGCCGAGTGCATAGCAGGCGTACACCCCCGCGCTTTCCTCCACTGGTTCCGTTGCGGGCTGATCTGTGGTGGGAGCCGCCATTCGTGATCTTAACTAACGAGGACTGTGGCTTCGCCCTTTATGACAACTTCATCGCGCTGATTTGTGCAGATAGTTTCGAGCGTCAAGATTGGCTTGTCTTCGCGAATTGCGGTAACGGTGACGCATGCGGTCACCCTGTCTCCGGGAAAAACCGGCGCGACGAACTGAAGAGTTTGGCTAAGATAAATGCTACCCTGTCCGGGCAATTGGTGGGCGATGGCTGCAGAAATTAGTGAAGCGCTTAACATCCCGTGTGCGATGCGCCGGCCAAAACGAGTAGTCGCGGCAAATTCCTCATCGAGATGCAAGGGGTTATGGTCGCCTGAGACGTCGGCAAACTGTTGAATATCTTCGTCCGTGATTGTTTTTGCAATCGTCGCGCTGTCGCCCAGTTTAAGTTTCATGTTGAAAGGATCCACAGATCTTGCCAGACGCTCTATGCGTACAATCCTTCAATCAAATCGCGATATCGCTCGCTGACAACTTCCCGCTTCAGCTTTCCTGTTGGCGTCACCTCATCTTTTTCAATCTCAAAGTCGCGATCTAGAATGGTGAACTTTTTTATCGATTCAGTTGACGACACGCGCGCATTGACTCCATCGATGATGTTTTGCACCAGCTTCCGCATCGCCTCTGTTCGCGCAAAATCATTCGTGCCCAGAGTGCGCGCGTATTCGGCAGCTTCAACCTGGTTAAGCGTAACCAGCGCCACGAGGTAGCTCTTCCCTTCACCGTAAACCAACGCGTGACTAATCAGATGATGTTCCTTCAACATGTTCTCAATCAGCAAAGGCGCAACCTTCTTGCCGGTTGAAGTGATAATCAATTCTTTCTTACGACCGATGATCTTCAGAAAGCCCTCGGCGTCCTGCTCGCCCAGGTCTCCAGTCAGCAGCCAACCGTCGTGCAGCATCTCAGCAGTTTGCTCTGGTGCTTTGTAATAACCGCTAAACATCATTTCGCTGCGCACGAGAATTTCACCATCTGCAGCGATTTTCACTTCACACCCGGGCATTGGTGGGCCAACCGTGCCAAACTTATGGTTGTGCGGCCGGTTGAAAGCGACGCAAATGTTCTCAGTCAGTCCGTATGCCTGCAAGATCGGCAAGCCGGCTGCGTCGAAGAACTCGGCCACCTCGAGATTCAAGGGCGCGCCCCCCGAAGTTGCCAGACGAATGCGGCCACCGAAGTAATCCTTGACCTTTTTCAGAATCGGCGCCGCTTCACGTTCGTATTTGCGCGTGAGCTCCGGATCGTCCTTTTCTCTCGACTGACGCAACCGCGAGACTTCCCGGCCAAGTGCAAGTGCTTTCTTGAAAGCCTCGCGCTCTGTTTCAGCCGCCGACTCCACATCAGCAACAACGCGCGCATGAATCTTTTCGAAGAACCGCGGTAAACTGGCGAATACCGTCGGCCTGACCTCCATCATGTATTGGCCAAGTTTCGACAGATCATCGACAAAATAGGCGGAGGCGCCCGCATAGAGCCGGTTGTACAGACCCGAGATGCGTTCCGCAACATGGCAATAAGGCAGATACGAAAATGAAACGTCAGTGTCGAAGATCGGAATTGTTTGGCGCAGCGATTCGACGCTGTTGATGACGTAGCGATGACTTAGCAGCGCCCCCTTTGCCCTCCCGGTCGTGCCTGAAGTGTAAACCATGATAGCAACGTCCTCGGGCTGCGCCATTTCAGCACGCTCCTGCAAGAGCCTGGAAAAGTCGGGTCGATTTTGGCGGCCGCGACGAATCAGTTCTTTGTAACTAATGACATTAGCCGGCCCACTCGCGGCGGAATCGTCTAATAGGATGATGGTCTTGACCTTGGGTATGGGTTTACGGACGCTTAGAACCTTTTTAAGTTGCGTGACTCCGTCCACCAGAACGAATTCGGCATCGGAATGATCGATGATGTACTGACACTGTTCAGCGGAACTTGTCGGATAAAGGCCGACGGCGACGCCGCCCGCAGCAATGGTGCCGATGTCGCTAATCGGCCACTCAGGAACATTCCCCATTAGAATCGCGACTGAACCGCCTTTCGTCAGGCCCAGCGACAGCAAGGCGGTTGCAAAGTCATGCGCTTCTTGAGCGAAACGATCCCACGATATCCCTTCCCATTTTTCATTGCGGCGAACGTAGAAGACATCGCGTGGGGTGGAATCGTCCGACAGGTGAAACTGCCGGACCCGATCCACAAAGAGCGCGTAGATGTTCGGGTAGTTCATAGCCCCGGATGCTCATCTGAGCGAACTGCCGGAAAGAGGATTAGACTGTACTCACCAACGAAACGCGACACAGCCCATGTTCAAACCGCCGCCTGACGCGCACATGATTAGATTGTCACCACGACTCACTTTGCCTTGCCGAACGGCATCGTCAAGGACCATCGGAATGCATGCCGATCCCGTGTAACCCCACTTTTGCATGATCGTATGGGTACGCTCCATCGGCACATCGAGGATATTCATCACTTCTCTGATTGTGCTGAGATTGACCTGGGTAAATAGAAACAGCGCAATATCGTCCAGCACCAGATTGCATTTGGCGAGAACATCCCGAATGATCCGGGGCCAGCCTTGAATATTTACATCTGGCGGATACTTTTGCGCAAAGCGGACCTTGGTCCATCGACCTTCGCGCAGGACTTCTTCCGTCACCGGCATATGCGTGCCACCCGCATATATACCCATGTAATCCGCGAAGCTGCCATCGGCCAGTAGTTTTGAAGCAATAAATCCCGGACCTTCGCCACTCGCTCGCAGCACTACCGCACCGGCTCCATCGGCGAAAATCGTGCAAGTCCTTTTATCCTTCCAATCGATGTACTTGCTCATCGCGTACGCGCCGATCACCAAAATATTTTTGTAAGACCGGTCAGCGATGATGAACTTTGACGCGGTGTCCAGCGCCGTGACGAAACCGGCGCACGCGCAATTCACGTCAAACGTGCCCGCATTCTTCGCGCCAAGTCGATGCTGAACGACAACAGAAGTCGCCGGGGACAGATGTTCGGGCGTATCGGTAGCGAGGATGATCAGATCGAGATCCTGGGGCAGCAAAGCCGCCGACTGCAATGCGCGTTCACTCGCAGCGGTCGCAAGGTCAGCAGTGCTCTCGTTTTCGGCGCAGACATGCCGCTCTTTGATGCCAACCACCTGCGAAACAAATTCGTTGATGTCCTCGCCGAGCATGCGGCTCAGATCATCGTTGGTCAACACCCTTTCAGGTACATATGCGCCGGTGCCAACTATCGTTGCAAATGTCATTTCAGTCTTGCGCCCTGACGTGTGCGGGCAAAAAGAAGACGGTGAATGAAATCGTAATTGTGTTTCGATTGATTCACCGTCGCTCTCTTTCAACCCGCTAAAAATTCAGCTTAAAGGCAAACTGAATGACACGCGGGCCGGTACTGGCAGAGATAACTCTACCAAACGACGCAATAGCAATGTTGTTAACGGGATTACCGTAGTTCACCCAGTTAAGGGCGTTGAAGAATTCCGCCCGAGCCTCGCCTCGAAAACGCTCGTTTAGCGGAATGAACTTGATGACGGAAATGTCGACATTTTTTTGTCCGGGACCAGTCAAGAAGTTCCGCGGCGTGTTGCCAAACGGCGCATTCGGATCAAACGTGGGATTTGTGACGATGCCCACGCCCGCGTTTCCCAGGGGCGTCGGACGCGAAGTTACAAATGCCCCCTGGTTGAAATAGTTACTTAGGCAACTGGAAACTGGACCACTGCATTTGATTTGTCCGCTAAACGAGGGGTTGAAGTTGGCACGACTGAAGACGGCGTTGCCGGGATTATCGATAATCGAAAACGGCAAGCCCGACTGGAAGACAGCGATTCCGGCAATCTGCCAATTGTTGAGAAGGGCGCGGGCTGCTCCGGATTCAGATTTGGATTTTGGTAGGTCGTAAACGCCGCTAATGACAAGCCGGTGCTCACGATTAAAGTCCGACCGACCATAATTTGACCTCCAATCAAACTGGTCACCCGCTAGACTGGCAAGCTCGTTAACAGTGGTCCCATTGTAATAATCGTAGGAACGCCCGAAGGTGTAGGCCCCAGTCAGTTGTAAGCCTTGCTCAAAACGCCGCGTCAGTGTCACTTGCAGCGAATTGTATTTCGAGTTGGATGAGGTTTGCACCTGATGCACGCCGCCTGTGACATTCTTGTTAGCGGACAATATCGATCCTGCCGCTAGTCGAGGCACGAAACTGTTTGTTGCCTGAACATAAATCGGCTGGTTGAGATTAATGATCTGCAACAACTTCGTACCCTTGTTGCCTACATAACCAACTTCCAGGACTGTGTTCCTCATAAACTCCCATTGGACGCCCGCGTTATATTGCTGGACGTAAGGCGTTCTCAAATTCGGGTCAACAAAAATTCCGCTAACCGGCACGCCGACAAAAGGCGCTAGCGGCGCGAGGGGCGATGGAATCGTTGCTGCGGTCGGAAACGCCGAAGGCAGCGGAAGCGGCACGAACGGATCGGCAAACGTCCGCAACAGGCCCGGCAAACCAACGCCTAAAGCCAAATACGGAAAATTGAAGAGCTGTGTATTGATGAAACGGGTCGAAAACCGATCGTAGTAGATCCCATAGCCGCCGCGGACAATGACTCTGCCGCCTTCGTCAGCGCGATAAGCAAATCCGAAGCGGGGCGCAAAGTTGTTTTTGTCTGGTGGGATAAGTGTCTTGTCCACCGTCGGGACGCCCGTAAGCTGCCCGCCTTCGGCTTGAACGATCCCGTTCGGCGGCGCGCCCGTGTGAAATTGATCGGGAAGAAAATTAACCAGTCGACCCTGTGAATCCACGGGAGGCCCAAAATATTCATACCGCAGTCCCAGGTTCAAGGTCAGACGATCGTTGAGTTTATAGTCATCCTGGATAAATGCGCCGAAGTCTTTAACGGTGTAGTGACGGTCGAAGACGCCGGAACCCAAGATCGAGACGCCGTTGCCAGCTAAGAAGTTATTGAAACTGGTAAAGATCAGTTGCCCACGCGTGAAAGCGTTGAAGAAGAAATCCAGGACTGAATGACGAAACTCGCCGCCGACGCGGACCCGGTGCTTGCCCGAGACAATGGAAAGGGTGTCCTGCACCGTCCAGACATCAATCTTGGAATGCTGATCGCCGAGCGGCGACGAACCAAAGAAAAAGGATGAATCAGCTCCGGCCACCTGGATTGTCGGGGCGCCCGGATAAAGACTGGCAAACGGCGTGGTGATACCGAGTTCGGCAGCGGTGAAGGGTTCTTCCGGTGTGCTGGTTGCCTCGATCGAGTTAATACCGAACCGAGCCTGGTTGCTGATGTTCGAGCTAAACGCGTAGTTGTCGGTAAGCGAATACAACGTTTGGTTGATTGGTATGTCGCCGCCAAAACCAATGAGCTGATTCACTGGTTGACCTTCGAGTCGGTTACCCGTTCCGGCAAAGTTATAGATTGCCTGAAAAGCCGGATTCCTGGCATGGAAGAGTTTGCTCGATAACGAATGCGTGTCCGTGAAAATTAAATCAACATTTCCGTTAAATTGATTTTCGCGAAAACGCGATACGCCCGATTGCACCACCTGAGTTGCTACTCTCGCTGCTGCTCCGCTGGCGTTCGCTACGCCTGATGACGGGATCGCAAAGTCTCCGCCTGGCAGTCTAGCATTCAAGATATTAACAGCCTGCTGAGTAACAGGAATTCCGAATGTTGCCGCCAGTGCGGCCGCGGTGCGGTTATCGTCACGCAGGCCGGCAGGAACAGAGGGGAATGTTAGGCTGTTGGAAAGCGAGAGTCCATTGCGTTCGCGTGTTCCTTGATAAGAGAAGAAAAAGAATGCTTTGTCGCGTATGATCCTGCCGCCGAGGGTTCCACCGAATTGATTGCGCGTCAATATTGGGCGTTCCAAACCTCTCGCCTTGATAAAGGGTTCGTTGGCATTGAGGGCTTTGTTACGCAGGAAGTAGAAGATATTGCCGTGAAAATCGTTCCCACCGGAACGTGTCACCGCTTCGACGTTGCCACCAGCATTGCGCCCGTTCGAGGCATCGTAGAGTGAAGTTTGGACAATGAACTCCTGCAAGCTTTCAGTGGTCGGAACGGCCAGATTTGGCGTGGAGTTGGTTCCGATCGAATTGGCATCGATGCCGTTGATGCGCACACTGTTACTTGTCGTCCGCTGACCATTAACGCTAAAAGCGGTATCGCCACGTCCTAAGTCTGTGCTGTTGGGGACTGAGGCTTGAGCGCCGGCCTGAAGCACCAGGAGCTGTTGAAAGTTCCTGGTCGAAAGCGGAATCTGGCGAAGCGTTGCACCTTCGATCACATGCCCGTTTTGCGAGGTCTCAGCCTGCAAGACCGGAGCTTCGGCCGCCACGAGGACTGTCGCTGTGGTGCCGGTAAGGTTCAGGCGCGCATCGACAGTAGTGGTTTGGGTGATGTTCACCACCACCTCGACCCGATAGTTTTGAAAGCCCGGCGCCGCCACATCGACCCGATAGCGTCCAGGCGGCAAAAGCGTAAACGCGAAATGGCCGTCGCTATCGGAATTTGTTGTTCGCGTCGAGTTCGTTTCCAGACTCGTTGCTTGCACGCTTGCGCCCGTCACAACCGCACCATTAGGGTCGGTCACTGTCCCGCTGACTGTTCCAGTTGTGACTTGCGCCTTTCCTACGCTCACTAGACCGACAATCAAACTGATTGCAAAGAGACTCACTAACCTTTTACTCCAAGCCATGGTTTTGTACCTCCATTTTCAAGAGAACTGCTTCAATGTCTTCGGTTAGATCCGCACGTTGCTCGCTGACCAGTAAGGCTCGCGCATCTCTCGTTTAAGCGTCTTGCCCGCGGTGCTGCGCGGAAAGTCTTGCATAAACACAACTGCCTGGACGCGCTGATGTTTCCCGTCAACGCGCTCATTAATCCACTGGCATAATTCAGCCTCAGTGATCTCACCCGGTCGCTGGAGGATGACCGCCGCGAGCGGGGTCTCACCCCATTTTTCGCTGGGAACGCCAAAGACTGCCGCCTCGCGTACTGCGGGATGCTGCACGATGATCTCTTCGATGTCTTTGGGAAAAACGTTTACTCCACCGGAGATGATCAAATCCTTCTTCCGATCGACAAGGTAAAGAAACCCGTCCTCATCGACATAGCCGAGGTCGCCAGTATGCAGCCAGCCGTCAATAACAGTCTGCGCGGTCAGTTCCGGTTGTTTGTAGTAGCTGGGCATCAAGGCAGAGCTGTATCCGACAATTTCGCCGACCTCACGCACAGCGGATTCTCTTCCCTGGTTATTGATTATGCGCATTTCTGAAAAAGGAATCGGCACGCCTACTGAGTCGCGTTTCGCTGCATAATCATTCTTGTCCAGAACCGTGATGAATCCTTCGGTTAACCCATAGAGTTCGTAAAAGCAACCCGGCAGCATTCGCGTCAACTTTTCTTTATGCTCCCGATGCAGTGGCGCGCCAACCGAGCAGATAGCTTCCATTGACTGTAAGCGTTCGGGCGAAAAAGCCGGCGAATTCAACAGGGCGATGATTTGCGACGGCACCATAATTACGTGCGTGGCACGCTCGCGCTCAACCGCAGCAATAAAGCTCTCTGGGTCGAAATGTCTTAGCAAGACGTAGGTTGCGCCAAGAAAAAACGTCGGCATCAGCATTACGAACGCGCCATTGAAGACGATCGAGCCGGCGTGAATCACTATGCTTTCGGGTCGCATGCGAAACGACGAGGAGAACAACATGCAATACATTCCTCGCACGTAATGCGTATGCACAATGCCTTTGGGAAGACCGGTCGTGCCGCTGCTATAGATGATGTTGAATAGATCGTCATCCTTGATCCCAATCTTCGGCGGCTCATCAGTGCTGGCTGCCGCGGTCAGCGCTGTGTAGCTTTGATATCCTTCGGCATCGTCCGTCGAGATATGACGTTCTGCTGGAATGTCTCTCAGTTCAGACCTGATGGAATTCAATTCCCTAACCACACCGGAATTGGTAATGACCGTGGACGTGTCGGAATCCCGCAGAAGGTTTAGCAGCCCTTTACCACGCAGCAACTGGCTCAGTGGCACAATGACCGCGCCAATCTTTACGATCGCCCAATAGCTTTCCAGCAGTTCCAAACAATTCGGTAAAATCGTCGCCACCTTATCGCCCTTGCTCACGCCGAGCTTGAGCAACGCGTTCGCAACTTGATTCACCCGTCGGTTGAATTCCAAAAAGGTGAGGCGCTGATCTTCAAATACAACCGCCGTGTGATCGGGGCGGTAATGGGCGTGCCTGGGGAGGAGAGAACCGATATTCACTTGTTCGCTCCTTTTGGCTTCGTATTATTTCGTTTGCGGACCGGCGGCGGCTGAGAAGCCGGAGTTGTTTCACTGAAGAATCGCCAAATCTCCGCGCTGGCGTTCGGTCCTTTCGGGTCGGCAAACTGGTTTGCAATCGGACTTCCGGGCCAGGCATGGCCGAGGCCTTCGACGATCCATTTCTCCATCAGCAATCGCCCGTTGCTGTCTCGGTAACTACATTTCGTGTAGCTGTAGCCGTTTGGTACTGCCCCTTTCGTTTCCGTGGGCGATTTTGTTGAGACGCTATCATTGTCCTTGCCATCGTCCAGATAATCGTTTGTCTGCGCCCACTGAGCAATCAACTGTTCGCTATTAATTGGATTCAGATAGGGGTCTTTCGCTCCATGAAAAGCCGAGACCGGCATTCGCTTTCGCGTTCCGCCAGCAAGTTTCTGAATCATCTGAAAGGTCAACAAGCCTTGCTGATCCGGGTCGGGACCGCCCTGCTTCATGGCCGCGAGTCCCGCTTCTACGGTTGTGCCGGCTCTATATTCGGCTCCGGCAATGGCACCGAGTCCCGCAAAAAGTTCTGGATAGGTGACTCCCATCACGACCGCCATCGCGCCGCCAGCCGATATTCCGATCGCATATACGCGGTCGCGCTCGATGCTGTAGGAAGTAAAGATTTCCTCAACGGCTGCGGCGATCAGCGATGGTTCGCCTGCATCGCGCGACTGGTGCTTAGGGTCAAACCAATTCCAACATCGAAGGGGGTTGGCCGCGCCAGCCTGCTCCGGGTAAACGACCAGAAAATTGTTTTTGTCTGCCAGATCATTCATCCCCGATGCTGCGGCTAAGTCTTGCGGCGTTTGCATACAGCCGTGCAACATCACAACTAGAGGAACAGCTTTTTCCTTTTGGTAGCCGGAGGCCACCCACAATCTATATTCAAGCGAACCGAAGGAATTCCTGACCGTTCCGCCCACCCAACTGCCTCCATAAGCCGTGACGCTTAGGAACGCCAGTAACATCAATGAAGTTATGATTGGTCTGAGATTCATTACTTCTCGCGGACCTCGGCAAACTCGACAATCAAATCGGCAACTCTGGAAGCGCCGCACTCACCCAGGGTGATGGTGAAATGCGTCGTGCCTAAAATCATTTCCTCGCTCATTTCGGGAACGCATTCGCGAAACGGTTTCATTACGGAATCAGGGAAGATCGGCGGCTGCTTCGGCTCCAGGCCCTTTTCGGCGCGTAAGAGCAGGACGGGAACACGCAGGGCCCTCAGTCGTGCGACAATCTCATCCTTCTTGAAGGCTTCGGCGATGTCCAACCGGACTCCAACTTCCGAAGCTTTGGGTTGCACGGTGGTATCGCCGGCGACCTCATAATCAAGAAACGCTTCTGTCCAGGAATTCCATTCTTCAGGCGGGAAATTAGGCTGCTGGCGCCAGAAATTCACGAAGGCTTTTTTTGATTCGTAAGTTCGACCAAGCTGCGAAATGCGCAGCGCCAGCATGGTATCAAGCATTTGCGAAGGGTCACGTCCGACAGGTAAATCTGGAACATAACCACCATCGATCATGATTATTCCGCTGACCAGTTCCGGGTTTTGACTCGCTAGTGCTGTGGCGACAAAAGCCCCCATAGAGTGACCAACAACCACCGAGGGTCCAAACTCCAGCGCTTGCATTGCCGCTGCTACATCGCGCGCGTGCTGCGCCATCCCGTAAGGACCTTCCGGTTTATCGGAGTCGCCCCGCCCTCTCAAATCGGGCGCGAAGAGCGGCCGTCTGCCAGCTAATCGCTCAGCGACACCGGCAAAACTTACAAACGATGCCGTCAATCCATGAATCGCAATTACCGGGTTGCCGCGTCCAGGCCAATAACCGAAGGCCAACTGCACTCCATCTCCGGAAATACGCCCGCGTGCCTCTCTGGTGATTCTCACACCACCATTCAGTGATGCCGCCGATGCCATAGGTTGCTTCCTAACTGACCTGCTGTTTCTTGTCCACTGGTCCAATAAACACGAACGTTCGTTTTTTTAACCCGCAAAGCTTTACCGCGTGAAACCTGCCCGGGATTGTTTGATTACCTGCTTGTTCGCTTGCGACCGGATGGGGAGGTCCTGGCCGCGGGTCTTGTTGTCTTTTTTGGCGGTCGATGGTTTGTCGTCCGCAAAAGCCCTCGCGCGTAGATATCGGTTAGCCGGCTAATCACCTGTTCGTCGCTAATGCCATAATGCCGATTTCCGCCGAAGAGCTTCTCCACGATGAAATAATTGAAGAACTGCATATACGCGGCCGTGAATCCGATTGCTGGGTCTACTCCTTCATGAAGTACTCCCTTGCGTTTCAATTCGTCGAAGGATTTTGCAAATCGCCGCCTCAACTTCTTCGTCAGATTTTCAAACATCTTGCGAAAGTGGCGATTTTCGAACTCCAGTACGTCGATGTACATTAGCAGCCAAAAATCATGATGCTCGTTGACCATCTGCTTCACCAGGCCGGCGAACATCGTGAGACCATCGGGGCTCAGAGGATCCTGGATCTCGTCGAACATTGACCGGAGTCTGTCATCGATCACCCGCTGGTATTTAGAGATGATCGAGCCGAGAATCGCCTCTTTTGTGGGATAGTAATTGTAAAGGTTACCCAGCGACGTGTGCGCGTGCGCCGCAATGTTGCGCATCGACGTAGCATGAAACCCTTGTCTGATAAAGAGCTGTTTCGCGGCGTCTTCGATTCGGCCCTGTTTGCGTTCAACGGCCTGGTCGCTAAGTTTGGGCATACTAACAAAAACGAACGTTCGTATTCTATTCAGTTTTGTTAGCCTGTCAAGGCCATCCGCGCACATAGCATGGCCGAGATGACGACTGACGCTAATGCCAAAGGGATTTTTCGAGCGTGCCGGCAGGCACTTATTACTTGTAAGGCAGGTTCTACCGGATCACAAAACCGGTGCGCGGAGGCGGAATGGTTTGGAACCTGAAGTTAGAACTGACGCCAGGCCAGAACGTAATAATACTCTCTGTGAATAACGCCGCTTACAAGTAGGGTAAGCGGACCAGTCAGGCAGTGGCGGCCTGAACCTCGCGCAGGCGGCGCTCCAGGTATCGGCGTTCGCTCTCGTTGGTCACAAGTGACAGGGCACGCTCATAGCTCTTTGCCGCTTCCACAGACGAGCCGCTTCGGCGTAACAAATCGGCACGCGCCGCATGGAACAAGTGATAACCATCGAGGTCACCATCGGCAGCGAGCTTATCGATGATCGCGAGTGCCTGTTGCGGACCATCCACCATCGCCACGGCCACAGCCCGGTTAAGCGATACAATGGGCGAAGGCAGAGCTTGTTCTAAAAGATCATAAAGCCTCACAATTCCAGGCCAGTTAGTATCACCGGCGTGAGCTGCCCTACAGTGCTCGGCAGCGATCGCCGCCTGGAGCGTAAACGGGCCTGCGACGCCACGAAGGGATGCCTCAACAAGCGGCAACGCCTCTGCTATTTGCTGCTGGTTCCAGAGGCTACGATCCTGATCCTCCAGCACCATCAGGTTTCCTGCCTTGTCTACGCGAGCATCCCGTCGCGAATCGTGCAACAGCATCAGCGCGAGCAGCGCAATTGACTCTGCTGGCGGAGGCGTCATCAAATTTTGCACAAGCCGGCCAAGGCGAATCGCCTCAGCGCAGAGATCGGTTCGCACGAGCTCCTCGCCTCGAGTTGACGCATATCCTTCATTAAAGATGAGGTAGATCACGGTGAGCACTGCGTCAAGTCGCGCCGGCATATCGCTGGTGTCAGGTACACGGTAAGGAATTCCAGCGTCACGAATCTTTCGTTTGGCGCGCACGAGTCGCTGCGCCATTGTTGTTTCAGATACGAGAAACGCACGCGCAATCTCGTCGGTTTGAAGGCCCCCCAATGTGCGCAGAGTGAGAGCGACTTGAGCTTCGGGAGCAAGGGCTGGGTGGCAACAAGTGAAAATCAAGCGCAGGCGGTCGTCCGGAATTTCATCGGAGTCGTACTTCGGCTCTTCAATGGCCGCGCTCAACGGAGACTGCGCGAGCGATGCAAGTTTTTCCTGGAGGCGCGTCTGGCGACGGAGGCGATCGATGGCTTTGTGTTTTGCCGTCTGGACAATCCACGCCCGCGGGAATTCTGGAACACCGTCAGTCCGCCATTGATGCACTGCGGCAACAAAGGCTTCCTGTGCTGCATCTTCGGCCAGCTCAAAGTCGCCAAAGTGTCCAATCAATGTGGCAATAATCCGGCCCCAATCTGCGCGATACAGCTCATCCACGGCCGCATTTGCGTTAGGAAGCATGTACGATAATAAAAAACTTTTCGGCAGGGTGTCGATGTGGGCCCCCCCTGTTCGATATACAGATGGAGGAACACAAATGAAATACATGTTGCTGGTTTATCTCGATGAAAACGCGATGACCGAAGAGCAGCGAGAGCATTGCTATATGGAGTCGGCACAACTCGCGCAAGATCTCAACTCAGGAGGGCAGTACCTGGACGCAAGCCCGTTGCATCCGGTGGCGACTGCAACCAGCGTCCGCGTACGCGAAGGAAAACGCCTTGTGACCGACGGCCCATTTGCTGAGACACGCGAACAGCTCGGCGGCTATTACCTGATTGAGGCGAAAGATTTGGACGAAGCCATCGGCATAGCAGAAAGAATTCCGCCCGCGCGTGTAGGGACCATCGAGATTAGACCCGTGATGGAAACACTGTCACTGGCGCCTGCACCTTCTCGCAACGAATCTCTTCAAAGACGCCAGCGCACAACAATCGCATTGTTATTGCAGCGAGTACCGTCCTTGATGGCAAAGGGCGTGTGCTGCATGACACTCGGATCGTAGTCGAGCGCTCGAAGATTGTTGCTATCGACCCAAAGGCCGGTCCGGTTGACTACGATCTGCGGGGACTGACGGTTCTGCCTGGCTGGATCGACTCTCACGTGCACATTACTTGGAGCTTCGGGAAAGACGGGAAGAATGCAGGCTCGGGTGGGACAACACCAGAAGCTGCGTATCAAGCGGCCTCGAACGCATGGGTCACGCTGATGGCAGGCTTTACTACTGTGCAGAGCGTTGGCTCACCGGCAGACATTCCCTTGCGCGATGCCATTGCCAAGGGCATGCTCCCTGGCCCACGCATTCTGACGGCCGTCGAACCGCTGATAGGACGAGGAGAGCAGACCGGCACCCCAGATGAAATTCGCGCTTACGTAATAAAGCAAAAGGATGCAGGAGCAGACCTGATCAAGATTCTTGCGGCGGCCAGCATTAGCCGCAGCGAGATGACGCTTTCGCAAGAGCAACTCAACGCGGCCTGTGACGAGGCGAAAAAGCAGGGCTTGCGCACGCTCGTGCACGCCTACAAAGACGCTGTAAGAGCTGCGACGCTTGCCGGCTGTACGGAGGTAGAGCATGGCACGCTGGCGTCTGAAGATGATCTGAGATTGATGGCCGCGAAGGGCACCTGGCTGGATCCCCAGGCCGGACTCGTGATGGAAAACTATCTTCTGAATATGGAGAAGTTTGTCGGTACACCTGGCTTCCCAGAACAAGCGTTTCCAATGATTGAGAAGATTATTCCGATGTGTCACGAGTTCATGCAACGTGCCGTAAAGATCCCAGGCCTGAAGATCGTTTTCGGTTCGGACGCTCTGGCTGGTTCGCATGGGCGCAACGCGGAAGAGTTCATAGATCGCGTACGCGACGTGGGAGTTGACCCAATGTCGGCAATGGTTTCGGCCAACTCATTGGCGGGGGAAGCACTAGGGATGGCCGATCAGATTGGCTCGATTGCGCCCGGTCTGCAGGCTGACATCATCGCGCTTGATGGAGATCCATTAAAGGACATTACTGCCGTCCGGCGGGTTGTATTTGTGATGAAGGCGGGCGTGGTTTACAAGAGACATTGACAACCAGCCGTGAACAGCACTAGCGTATGCGCGCTTTCCGACCCCCCAATCTGGAGACTACGTCATGAAGAGACAACTCACTGTTCCCGTTTGCCAAGAGGTTCTGCAAACCATTCGTCATTGCGAGCACATACAGAGAATCAGACTCATTCTCGTCTCAGCGGGTTCTGCGCGAGAACACTTGAGGCCAAAAACATGCATCAGAATGGGGAGAAGCCTGCGTTTTGCCCGCTTGAGTTTTTCTGCTTGATGTGTCGATCATGGCGTTCTCCGTTCGACTTACTTGTGGAGGCACACAAATAAATAAGTGAACAACGCGATGGCTATTACGTAATTCTGGACGACACCATCAGAATGGCTAGTCCACCAGCACGCTTGGCGCGATAGATCGGGGGTCAAACGTTGCGCAGGACTTGACTCTGCGCGGCAACGAAATTTGAACAGTTCAAAAAATTGAAAGAGTAGGAGAGCGAGATGAGCAAGGTACGAGTGTTGGTAGGAACGCGCAAGGGCGCGTTCATTTTAACGTCGGACGGCAAACGCGAAAAATGGGACATTAGCGGACCGCATTTCGCAGGTTGGGAGATTTATCACCTGAAAGGATCACCCACCGAGCCGAATCGGCTGTTTGCATCACAGACTAGTGGCTGGTTTGGTCAGATCATTCAATGCTCAGACGACGGCGGCAAAACGTGGTACCAACCCGGGACACCGCCTGGCGAACCAACCACCACCCCGGACGGTATGCCGAAGGGCGAGAGCAACAAGTTTGTTTATGATACTTCTCCGGAAACCGGCAAACCCCTGACTACACACCAATGGTATGACGGCACAGCTCATCCCTGGGAGTTCAAGCGGGTATGGCACCTTGAGCCCTCGCTCACTGACGCGAACACGGTCTATGCCGGGGTGG
>Ga0209431_10001330_pt1 | contig 20547 bp, 37 predicted proteins | sample RifCSP13_3_FD_184021 | JGI IMG/M metagenome (GOLD analysis project Ga0209431, IMG submission 184021) | Soil microbial communities from Rifle, Colorado - Rifle CSP2_sed 13_3 (SPAdes) (version 2) | ecosystem: Environmental > Terrestrial > Deep subsurface > Rock core/Sediment | place: Rifle...
CGACTTGATCTCCTGCGAGGAGTTCGCCTTCTGCTGAACACGCGCAGGGATCTTCTGAAGTCGACGATTGAATGATCGCTCAGGATTCTCTCCGGCGTTAGTGATCTCTCCTGCTTCCCACGCCAACGCAGCCACACGGTCTGCGATGCAATGGATCGCGACGTAGACCCAGTCCTTGAAGTACTGGTACTTGTCAGCTGCGCTGCCCTGGTAGCCGAAGAGACTTTGTTGCTTATTGACAAGGCGAGCACCTATGTCCGGCAGCTGCGCGGACGGCCTCCGCTGCTGGGCCAGCTTGGTCCATGTGGCTACCATGGCCCCCTGACGTTCCATTGCCTCGGCGAGAAGTGACGGCATATGCACCTACTGTGACATGATTGAGTGAGTAACAACGGCACCGATGCCTGCGCATGACAATCCAAACATGATCATCCAAATGAGGTAACTCAACGCTTCATTTTTCACAGCAAGTCCCCTATCCCGTTCTGATGATGACCGCCATCCGTCACATGGTTCACTGCCGCGACATTCTGGGCAATCAGCCTATCCACTAACGTCGATTGGCACGAGTGTACCTTGGCCATTCCGTCGATCTGTGTCTTGGCCACGTCACGCTCGGCTTGCAGGTGTTCGATCTGCAATTGCATAGCCTTCAACTCGCGATCCTGCTCGGCAATGATCTGCATCAGCCGTCTGGCCTCGGCCGCCATTTCGTCTGCATTAGTATTCCAGCCAAGGACATCACTCCGGTGCCGATCTTGTTCTTCGGCGAGTAATTTCTTGAGCCGACGACATTCGGCCAGGCTCTCATGGTACTTCCGCGCCTGGCTGTTCGTGGTGGATAACCACATCCTAATCAAGACGGCAAACTTGCCGATAGTGTCTCGCATTATCAACCACCACTTGATGGCGTGCTAGTCGATGAAGTTTCGTAGCAAATGCATCCCAGTCCACCATTAGCCGAACAATTGCACTCGCCACCCAATTCCTCGGCTGGTACTTCGCTCATCGGCACTAACCGTGTCAGCCCGAGCTGTATTGCCAACGGCACAACAACAGTAGTCTTGAGAAAGTCGCGGCGTTTCATGTCTTGATTGCCTTCATTTTCTCGATTACCTCGCCGAACTTCGCCGTCGGGAAGTCGTACGTGTGCGTGTCTAAATGCAGCCGCCCGTTTTCCACAGACCAGATTGCCACGAGGAATCGACGCTTGCCGAAAGCTGCCTCGCATGCACTGGCGATCCGTTGCTTCTTAGCCGGTGGCACTCGCAGTCGACTCACCATCGCCCTGCGGTAGCGGTCGTTTACGTGGACGATCTGCGAAAGCTTGACCATGGATGCACTTTCTCAACTTCGATGCCATTCGGCAAGCACACAACAGGTAGATCACAGCCTGCCTTTTTCAATCGAAGTCTTATGGCAGACTCTGCGTGCTTCAATTGCCACGGTTTCATCGATCCGAATTTCTTCTCATCGATTGTAACGACGATAACTGCTCGCTCATCTGGCCGATAAGGCATCAGTTTGGTTTCAAAGCCAAGTGGTAATGCCCCTAGTACAGCCATCATTTCACGTCGGTTGATCATCACTCCCCTTCCTCCTTCTTGCCGAACATCACATCCAATGGCTTCGGCCGATTGACTGCCGCCCGAGGCAAAGGTGCAGCAGGCTGCTGGCCGCTGAGCCGCTCGACTTCAGCCTGGCACCACTGCTTGAGCATCCGCACCGCCGCCTCCAAGTCTCCAGTTGGAAAGTCATGCGTGACTGTCTCCCTCAGCAGCCGATCGTTCTCCACGCTGAATATTGCCACCATGAACCGGCCACGCAGGTAGGCAGTCTTCAAATGATCCAATGCAGCCGCTACGCACTCGCGGTACTGGACGTATTGGTTCGGCTTGTTCTCTTGTGCAGTATCTGCGTCGCCATTGCTCGGCGAGATGTCCTCTGGCGGCACATCGATCACGTCCACCTTGTCTTCAGCTTCCACTGCTCTGGCGATCTTTGCAAGCGGCAGCGGCGCCACGTCCTGCCTCGGGCCGAACTTCCGCTTGAACTCTCGCAGCTCAGCCAACTCCTGCTCGACAGTTTTTTCGCTCATTCGTTCTTCTCCTGTTTTCTTTGATCTCTCAACAACTCTCCGCATGGCGCATTAGCCATTATCTCCCGGAATCCTTGTATGCTTTCACGGAAATTACGCATCTCCTCTTTGACCTCTTGCATGATCGCATTTGTGGTGGCTATCAAACTTACTAGCGTATCCCGGTGGAAGACCCGTGTCTCTCGTTGGTCCAGCCATATCTGCCGCACAAACCACCCCAAGACCGTGAAACCGCTTAGCACGAGAACTACAAGCAGTGCTGCAGTCCATCCGCCCTCCGATGCGGCCTGTCGAATTATCTCGCCGTCTGGCATATCGGTGCACCAGCCTTTCGTTGTTGTCGTTCTAACGTTCGTAAATCCGAAATCTGCTGCTCAGACAGGGGCTCGGGGTGCCTGGCGTGGTGCTCCTTCGCCAGTTTTTTATTATACCAATCATGGCAGTCCAGGGGCTCGTCCTCCACCGGGCCCTTGCAATCGTCCATCGCCTGGTCGAACGGCACGTAGTCGAAGGCGCGGCAGCGGCTGTGCTGGTTGCAGTTGTAGATATCCACTCCGGCCGCCTCGAAGATCGGCTTGAGTTCGATCATCATGGGATCGATCTTCGAATCCCAAATCTTGTTGCTGCAACTGGCCGCGTCACCCCAGGCATAGCCCGGGCCTTCATCGCGCGGCTGGACCCAGAAGTCCACGCCCAGCATGTAAATCCGGCGGCACCCGAGGTAGTGGAGCAGTCGCATGCCCAGCAGCATCGTGCAGAGCTTGCTGTACTTGCCCTCTTGGGTCTCGAGTGGCTGGAGTTTGCGGCCCCAATGGGCCGACGTGCTGCTTAAAAATCCCAAGAGGGTGTAGGTGCTGGTCCGGCTGATTCCGAAGACGGCCGGGCAGTCGCAGACCTTCACGCGGGTCGGGTAAAACTCACCACCGTATTTGATCTGAATCGGGTAGTGCAGCTTGCCGAACGGCACGAAAGACAGGACGTTCGGGTCGGCCATCATGGCTGAGTGGAACTTGCTTTCCGGGTCGCCGAACGTGTGGGCCCGGACCGGGGCATATGCCCCGGCATTGTTGATCGCCAGGCTAGATACGCCACGCTCCCGAAGTCGGTCCAGAGGCAGTTCAGCGAGGGACGGGCCGCCACAGACGAGGAAGGCCGCCCGATTCCGCCACAGGCCCTGGATGGCATCGGTCATAGGGAAACCGCATCCATGACAGACTTGGCAGTTGCGACGGCGGCCGCGGTTCCCCATGCACTTTTTGCAGCGGCCTCGCGGCGGGCACTCGTGAATCTCGGGAGCACAGGCAGAGCAGGGTCGGTTCGTCTGGCAGACCCAGAGCGGATCGTCTCGCCACCCCATATAACCTCGGGCCAAAAGGAGGCGGCCAGGCGAAAGGAGGTAAGACCTGGCCGCCAGGGACACAAACTCCCACCCTCACAGCCGTAAATCCTACCATGCTTGCCTCGCTCATGCAAGTTACGGCCTGAGTAGAAAGGGTAGCATCTTGGCTATATTTCTGGCGTCCGACAAGCCACGGTGGTGGTCACCGTCAGGTTGCAACCCGAAGAATTTCATGGCACCGCGATGTCCTCGCTTACGACCAATCTTTCGTTTGAATAGGCCAGATAAGTCCAGGTGCTCCTTGAATGGTGATTGCATGCTGTGGTAGGCGAAGTCTCGGCCGAACTGCTCCTTGTCGTATCGCCCCCAAGAACAAAACATATGGTCTGGGAAATGGCTAAACCACGCATGGAATATCGCAAAGGCCTGAGGGAAAATGTAACTCGTGTCCGATTCGACCATGACCTGAGTTATCCCAGTTAACGACGAGCAAAACTCAGTCAAAATCGGGTGTCTGACAGGTCGGATAATCGCACCGAAATTTGAGACTTCGACCAATGATGGCGAATGGACCAAGACGGCCCCAATCTCAATCGTCTCGCGTTCGTCTGGCGGGATAGAGCCGTCGTCGCAACACGTGCCCTCGAGGTCTATCACAAGATACGGCCTATCATTGATGTTCATATCGTCTCCGTGAAAATGCCGCGGCTTCACCCACCACGGTCTTGAGGAGCAGAGTAGTAGTCGCGGCTCGTTGGGCGCCAATGCTCCAGGGTCGCTGCCCGTGCGATGGCAGCGTTATCGTCTCCTCGCTATGCTGATCACCCAGTAACTGATGAGCACTCCGACTGCGAAGGACAACACTAATTCAATCGCACTTGGCTCTGGCACGGCCCGCACTGCCGCCTGCGGCATCTGCGGCACTCGCAAGCCGTAGTTCGGCAGAGCCGCCACGATGTCCTGCTGGTCGAACAGCCCGTCCGCCGTCCAGTCACCCTGCGACCAGGCCGCACGCTGGCCCGTAAGGTACTTGCCGGCCGATAGCACCTGCACGATGTCCAGCCGATCAAAGTCCCCATCGGCCTCGGCATCGCCGTACATCAGGTCGTCGTGCACGATCGTTATCTCGTCAACTATCCAACCACCCATGGCACCATATCTATAGTCTGCCGATCCGCTCGGTATGTCATACAATGTCGGAGGATTACGCCAGATAGAATCTAGAGGTCCAATCCGTACCGCAGTTGCCCAAGGAGAAGGTCCGTACCAAAGAAATGGTCCGTCCCATGGTGGGGTTTTTTCTCTGCCGATGGAATCGCGAATGACGGTAATGATATTACCTCCGGAGAAGCCATTGCTGTGCCAATAATACCATACTGAACAATCCTGGCACACAAGTTCGCCCCTCGGTGGAGGTGTCATTCCCGCAGTAACTTGAAAGGCTATTGTGCCCCTCCATTCTGGTCTGGTGCTATAATGTGGCTTATCCATGTATGGAAATTCGAGCCAGCCGCGCTCATTGCCATATGTCCTCCCAGTCACATCAGTAAGCCTCAACCTATATGCCCGCCCGTTACCAGACTGGAAGGGAATAGGATTGGGTTCGAAAAGAGTTCCGCTTAAACGGAGATCCCACAAATCGCCATCAGTTAGTGGAACTTCCTGATCGATGCGGGATTGGGTCTGAAAATACCCTGACAATGTGATTTGCAATGCCTCGCAATCTCTGCCAACCATCACGCACCACACGCAAAACGCAGCCGCCAGTCTCATGGCATTGTCCCCCTTCAGTAATTGCACTGCGTCCCGTGAATCTTCAGCTCATAGGGCATATCATCATTCTCATACTCTCCGATCACTTCTGCCCATATCTCATCGTCGATCATTTGAGACTGCACCGTCCCTACGTCAGTAGATGAAATCGAAGAGTATTGATCACGCTTGTCGTATCTCTTAGCCGTCTCCTTGTCGCAGTAGGCTTTGAGATAACCGAAGACTTTGCCGTATCCGTTGCAGTAGTCCACCACGCAGACGACGATTGGCGTCTTGCCTTTCGCCTGCTCCTGGGCATAGTCATACTTACTTCGGCGCACTCTGGCTCTGTCTAACTTCTGCTTCGCCAGTTCGTAGTTTTTCTTGGCAGAGTCCAGGGCTTCTTCTCTCCGTTGTTTCTCCCACGAGTTTAATCGCTCGCCGCTTTTCAATTCCCTGCATGGCATGGCTCAAGCTCCCCATAGATCGCTACTTGTTGTTTCCTCTCCTCTTCGTACATCCGTTCTGCACTATCCACTCGCGTGCGAAAGTGTTCGTCCGTCTCAAACAATTGGCGATGGATCGTCCACGGCACCATGTTTGTGGCGTAGATCAAGACTAAACCAGGGTATTCAAACTTGCCTATCTCGGCGCCGATTTTCATGTGTACTGCTCCGGGTCGGGGCAATCCTTGCCGAGCAACGTCTCGCCCACAAAGCGGAACATGCGGTAGTACAAGTCGCGGGTCGACGGATTCGGCTTGCTCGGCAAGATGATCATTCCGGGATTTCTCAAATCCATTGCTCGCCACAACAGCAGCATGGCTTCTTTCGCCAACTCTCTGTCGTGGTCGTCTTTTAACTCAAGCATGGTCGTATCGCAGTCTGGATGCGTTCCCATCAGTCCTCCTCCAAAATCAGCTTCTTCAATTCCATGCGCACCTGATGTGCGATCGTGCCATGATCAGGCCCAAACAACCGAGCCAATGTTTTCTCGTAGTTCCCACTGACTACTAGCTGGCGGAAAACACGAAGGTGTTTTGTGAGTAGCTTCGCCCAGCCCAGGGCCCACTTTGGCATCGGTTTCGTTGTCTTGCCATTGAGGATAAACGCTGATTCTGCGTTCCAATTTCTCGGTGACTTACATCGCATGCCGTCACGACTAGCCCAAAGCAAGGAGAACCAGAGTGAATCCAATGGTTGCACGAGTTTGTATTTTTGTTTGTCGTATCCAGTAGACCGTGACACTTTCTCCAACTCAACAACGGCTCGGTGCAGTGGATGTACCCCTTTTAGCACTGGCTCGCCGTCGTATACCGCAAGGCAGGTAAGCACCTCGTCGATTCTGTTGACGATCTTCCTGCTTGAGACGCCAATCACAAAACCACGTTTCTCTTTGTGCTCAGCTACCATCAGTCATCCCCCCGTGCCTCACAGTTCCAGTTGTCATTTCGTTCCGGTGCTGCTCCAGCCAAGATGTGCCCGCGCAGTTCGTTCGCAATCTTGATTGCATGCTGCTCGGAATCAGCGTACACCATAACTGAGAGTTCCCAAAATTGTTTGTCCCTGTATGGATTGGTTTCGTGCGTCCGTAGCTGATACCGCATTCGATGTTTCAGTCCGTCTTCTGTCAGTCTTGGCCGATGCTGACACTGTGCATTGCCAGATTTGTCCATGAACACGAGATACATTTCCTTGCCTATTGGTGGCTCATCGTGGCTGAATTCGTTAAGATCAAAGGATTCATCTGAGACATCGCCGCCAATCAACTCAGCTATCCGATCGGCCTCGTCCTTGTGATCCTCATCAAACACACCCAGTACGGTATAGTCCGAATAGCTGCCGATTGTCAGCAGCCGGAGTTTAGAAGTTGTCATCCCCCCACCTCCTGCTTTCCATTTTTTCCCGCCCACTGATTCTTGACTCACTCACCAGCTCCCGCAGAAAGTCCGGCAACTCACCCATCTCGTCCTCGGTTAATGGACGACGCTCTTCCACTGGGTCCTCGCCCGAGGCGATGATCTCGCCGCCTCGCCGATACCGGTTGACACCGATCTTCCGCCAAGCCGTGTACATGTAGACGACTGCATCCCCGACGTCCGGGGAACGTCCCAGCTTGTCGCGGATCGTCCGCCCGCGTTTCACCTCGCGGCTTGTCCCGGTCCGATCCTTAGGGGTCAGGCCAAAACGGAATCCATCGCTCCCGTAGACCTTTTCCGGTGCACACAAGTCCTCGGCCAGCTCATACTCGTGCGAAGGGATGCCCCATGGCAACTCGGGCCATGGCCCGCTCGGGTTGAGCCGATCCGCCAGCATGGCGTAGTTCTCGGTCCTGGCATTGGCGAACCGCTTCGGATCCTGCGCGACTGCATTGCCGCGGTGCTCAACCACCCAGCAGCCTTGCTCGGCCAAGCGATCCCCAACGCCCTTCCCAAGCCCGTCCATGTCCACGCAAATGGGACAGCCACCTCCCGTAAGTCTGACATTATGGTGGGACTCAGCTGTCCTGAGCACCCAGCCCACGCCACGCATCGTGTCGACCTCGCGGAGCTGGTGTACGAGTGCCACGCCCTGCGAGCCACCAGCCACCAAGACAGTGCGGTCCCCGCTTTCCGACGCTGCCACGTCCAGGCCGAAGGCCTCCACTTGGATATCCGGCCGCCAAGCCATGCGGTGCCGCTCGAGCCAGGACGGCAGAATCAGCTGCAGCTGCGGATCCTCCTCCGGGAATTGCCCGAGTCCGAACACCCGAGACCAGCGACTGTCCGGGTGGGCCATGATCGCGTCGAACCGAACTCGGTCAATCTGGTTCGGGATCACCTCCCTCGATTCCTTGACGTTCCGGCAATCTTGGCCACTCACTGTAATCAGTCGGCGGCGCCCGCCAGGTATCTCCAGCGTCTGGTTCTCGTCCGGGGCGTGCGCCGGAAACATGCGCCGGAACCACCCGGACATAGTCCGCGGGTTGGCAATGGCCACGATCAAGGCCGCCTGGGTCTTGGCCAAGTCGTAGTAATCCTCGCGGGCCCCGCTCGCCTCGTCGAAAATGAATAGCGTGGCCGGCCCGTGATGGCCCGAGAATCCTTCGCCAGTCTCCGGGTTGGCCACCGTCATGTACTTCTGCTCGTCCACACTGATGCGTGTCGTGTAGATGTCCCCGTCCCCGCCGACCTTCTGCCGCTTGCGCCACGACACGACCTCGGCGAACATGACGTCCCTGGCATGTGCGTGGGACTGGCTCGTGATCACCACCTTGGCCTGCGGCGAGACGTCGAACCAGATGTTGGCCGCAGCCGCCACGGCAGCTCCCTTGCCGGCCTTCGTACACCCCTTGGCGCCCAACTCCGTCACTTGCCTCGTCAGACCGCACAAGATCGATCCGACGATATCCACCTGGTGGTCGTCGAATACGCAAAGTGGATGCACCAAGTGAAGCACCGACTTGGCCACCTCTAGCCGGTTGTCGACAGTGATCGAACGGACGATCTCCTGAATCCTCGGCAGCCGCAGCTTCTGCATCGCCTCCACCACAGCCACCACGTTGCCGGACGGGAACTCCGCGGTCCGGCCCTCGGCCTCGTACCGGCGAGCCAACTCCAGCATCTCCTGCAGCTCCTCGCGACTCGTCACAGGTAGGTCCTCAGTTGCCCGTGCTGTCTGGCTGTGTCGATCGTCACCTCCATGACCGTCAGGTGCCCAAGTTGCAGAGACGTCAGAACCCAGGACTGGTGGCCATGGCGAGCCGCCAACTCGCAGAACTCGACATCCTCGCCCAGCGTGTTGGCAGCCCATGTATCGGTGTGGTAGTTGAACCACGGCGGCGGCATCCATTGCAATACATGGCGTCGGATCAGTAGGCAGCCGGCTCCGCACCAACCAACCTCAACCAGAGGCTTGGCAGTGTCAATCTCGACTAGGTATCGAAGGGTCGCGCCGTCCCGACCCGGCCCGCACATCGGCTGGTGGGGCGGAAGCCGCTTGAAGTACAGCCCGCTCACCACGTCCTTTCCGGTGGCCAGGAGCTGCTGCACAACGTCCGGCGGAAATGTCATGTCCGAATCCAGGAAGCACAGCCACTGATTCTTCGTCTCGGCCAGGCACCGGGCCACCAGCTCATTACGTTTGACCGGTACAGGCCATGTCTGCTCGAGATCGCAGCAGGTTGAGTTGGCCGGCGGACGCAGCTGCATGAAGCAGTTCTTCGCCTGGTTGAAACCGACCTCCATCGACGGGATGCCGATGAACCCTGGCGGATAGTTGCGAACCGGCTCGATCGTTGGCGCGTCTGTCATGTTGACTCTTGGCATCGGCCAATGAATAATGACATAAAGACTTGTCCCAACTATGGTTGCGACTCACATGACAACGATCCACTCACCACCTATCACGACTGTCAGACTGCCGCTCGCTCCCGTGCGTGGTGTGACAGCGGCGCCCTGGCCCCCACCGTGCCTGCTCTGTCGACGGCGGGCCCAGGAAGGTCGAGCCCGCTCCTGGCACGGACACGGGGACTTTGCTATCTGTCCTCGCTGCAATGCAGTCTTCCAGCCGGTCTAACTGCTGTTGGCCAGCTCCGCCTCCAGCACTCGGATCATCTCGCCGAAGTCTACATGCATGTGGGCATGCTCATGCTGCTGCGGTTTCTCGCCTTGCTGCAGATCGGCCAACCGAATCAGGATCCCCCACGCTCGAGACAACGCCCTCACCTCCTTGTCGCCGGCCATGTTTTTGGCAGCAATCGTCGCTTGGGCGATTACTGGCATGAGGCCCTGGACCAACTGAGCTATCTGGTCCGGAGACAGGATCGTCGTCCCGTCCGGCCGCTCGAAAGCGAGTATCTGCTCGAGATACCGGCACTTGCTGCGGAAGTTCACCTCGCCGTATTTCGGAACCAGATATGCCAACCCCCCTTCCCCCCCGCTTTCCAGTGATTGGCCGTTGTCGGTGGTCATATGCTCTGCACGTTAGTTGCTCGGAAACGGTTGTCCCGTGGATTCCAGTATCGCCTGTCGGCCCGTGAGGTTCTGCCAGCGACGAATCGACACGTCTACGTAACATGGCTCTATCTCAATGGCCATACAGCGACACCCCAACGCCTCGCACGCCATGATGGTTGAACCAGATCCAGCAAAGACATCGGCCACAGTTTCAGCCTCGTGATTTGTTATCGCCCTCGCCGCAAGCGAAATAGGCTTCTGTGTCGGATGCAAATCATTGCGTCCATCTTTCGCCAGTTCCCACAGCGTGCATTCGTCCGTTGGTCCGCACCAACGAAGCGTCGAACCTTTCGGCTTGAAGTACAGGCATGGTTCGTGCCGCTGCTTGTACTGAGCATTCATCGCCGCATAAGTCGCATTGATCTTGTGCCAGATAATTAAGGCGTGAATCTCGCATCCGGCAGCATCAACCGCCGAGTACACATCAAGCCCCCTGCTGTCTGCGAACCACATATAGCACGGGCCATCAACAAACCGCATTGCGACCGGCAGAAATTCCGCATAAATGGCGGTCGAATCATCTGCATGCAACTTCTCTCGCTCGCGTTTTATGTCCACGTCGCCACTGTGAAAATGTCCGCCTTCATAATTCACGCCATACGGCGGGTCGGTGAACATCATATGCGCCCGCTTGCCCATCAACAGCCGTTCCCACGCCGCTTCCTTCCGACAGTCCCCACAGAGAAGCCTGTGCTCACCAAGGATCCAAAGATCACTAGGCTTTGTCACCACGACGGCTTGTGGCTCCGGAACCTCGTCCTCAACGATATCCGATTGAGCCAAGCCGTCCAGGATCCCATGGGCCTCGGCCAATTGTTCCAACATGGCCGCCAGATTCTCGTCCCCGGTCTGCACTTGCCGCAGCAGCTCGTCCAACTTGCCGGTGTCCGCCTCGGCCATGGCGGCCAGCGGGTCCTTGGTCAGGATCGCCTTCTTGGCATCCTCATCGTCGAAATCGGTCTCGTTGACGTCAATCTCTGTATCCGGCCCGTATTTGGCGATCAGCAAATCCTTCCTCAGATGGCCGTCTGTGAGTCGCAGCGTACCGCCCGCAGTCTCGTACACGTCCGGGTAGCCGTAGTATCCCAATTCGTTAATCGCGCCTTCGAGGGCGCCTCGCTGCATCGGCGGGTGCGTCCGGAAGTTCCACGGGGCATCCTCGAGGTCCGCGACTCGGACGCGACGCAGGCCCTTGTTCCGCACTCTCAGCCTCACTTGTCCGTTGTCACCCATGACCTACCTCAACTTCCCTCGCTCGTGTTCTCGGCGACAGGCCCACGAGCAATACAGCGGTGGAAGCCCGATCTGCTTCTGGGCCGTCAGTCTCTTGCCGCAGTAGTGGCACCGGGGGCTCAGCTTGATCTTCTCTCGGGTCCGTTCGATCGCAGTGTTCATGGCTTCCCGAAAGAAAAATGGTTGGGCACCGTTGAGCGATGCCCAACACGAGGCCGACGTTGTGTGAGATAATTATAGTTCACTATGGTTCGTGCGGTATCGCATAGGCTACCCTCCTTTCTGTTCGCGGTTTGTCGTCCATGCCATCCATTATACCTCACCAGACGGCCGGTCGCGAAGATCAGGACCACGCTCCGCTCCTTTGAGTGGCCAAAATCCGGACGGCCCACCTCACTAGATTGGTGGGCCGCCCGGCAACACAAGGGATCACTCAATTACTTCCGATCTCTCCTCGGTCCGCAACATAGCCCGATAGAACTCGCCCAACACTTCCGACGCAATCATGCCTGCATCCATGCCGTCCATGTCCGGCTCGGCGTCCAGTAGGTGGAATACGTACTGTCTGATCTCCTCACCTAACAAGGCAATTCGGTCGGCGTGCATCCTTCAGTCCTCCCTGTCGTCGTAGTCTGGCTCGGGCCACTCGTATCGGGCGAAGAACAGCGTCTCCCAATAGGACGAGTCCCTGCCACACTCGGCAAGCAAGTGTCGCTCAAACCACGAGATCAGTTCGTGGTTCTCCGGACTCTTGATCGTCCAGTCTTCGCCCGAGATCTCTGTGACCTTGATCTCGCACAACTCGGCCGTAGCCGATGATCCGGGATAGCCAGAACCGTCCTTCTCGTACATTACCATCGGTTCAGCGGGCGTTACGTCAAACCCGAGTTCGGCATAGATTGTCAACCACTGATCATTTGGCATCTCGTATTCCCACGTGTGGGCGAGCCAGTGTAGTGATGATCGCGTTTTCATTTGGCATCTCCTTGTAGTCTACCGACCGGTCCACGACGTCCTGTCGGACCGTATAGTTTCTCCGCGTTGATCGGCAAGTCGTGTTGATCTGACACCGCATCTGCGAGCCGCATCTGTGTGACGATATCTCGCACGGGATGCCAGCCTTCCATGCCTTCACGCTGCCACTGAGCCACGGCCAGCGTAAGCATCGGACCGTCATTGCAGCGGCGCTCAATGCCACTGACGATATGTACACACGGATAATCTGGCAATTGAACCATGATATCTGCAATGTCAATCATCGTTCTCCCCCTTGTGCAACGTCTGTCAATCGATGTCGCATCGGGAATCGGAACCTTTGTGCCGACCTGACGATCACTTCCCGTTTCGTCCGCTCGTTGCGGCACCGATATCGCTTAGCCGACTTGTCATTCCACGTCGACCGCTCATCAATCGAGAGGACCGTGAGCGGTACCAAGACACCGCTCACCTTCGCCTGATAGGTACAGCCGACTTCAATCTGGATAGCTTTCATTTTCTTCCCCTGTGTGTGGCCCCGGTGGGGCCTAGCCAAAAAAACTCACGCCGCACCGATTGGTGCCGGAAATTCCTGCGCCACCGGCCGGAATTCGCACGATTCGACCAGATACAAGCCACCCGGAACGGCGCAGTACACTTGCACACACCGGCCATCGGTGATGGCCTTCGACGCGCAAAAGTATGCGTCTCTTTCACACGTGAAATACTCCCGCGTGATCGGTGTGCCCTGTAAATGAGGATTCATTTCTTTCCCCTTTGTGTTGTGGCCCCCGTGGGGCCTAGACTGCTATTGGGCATGGAAAATAAATGCCCCCAATCGTCTGGTCTGCTGGATACCCTACCCAACGAAACGCATCTACTGCCGTCTCAAACGTCTCCTGCTTGACGGTCGACCCCCACGGGTCAAGACAGCCTTTCAGCCCCGTACTGGCCAGCCAGCTGCCGTCTGGTAGCTGCTGGACCGACACTGTGTACTCGCCTATCAACCGATGCCAAGACTTCACAAGCGCCGTTTCCATCGTCTTTCCCGTTTTGTTGCGGCCCCACAGGGCCTACCGTCCGATCATTGTGGTACCGTGGTTCGCCAACCACTCCGCTTGTGCCGCGCTGACGCACGGTCCGATAGCTCGGTCGCATAACGACGGGAGCGCGTTGCGCAATTCGATCGCGTAATATCCGTCCTCGTGCTTTTCCACCCGATATCGATCCCGCACTATTACGATTTCCATGTCTTTCGTGGTCCGCACCCGTATGGCCGCGGACCACGGTCCGACCTCTACATGCCGGCCATTGACCAGTTGATCCCTAGTGGCACCACAGCGTTCACATCGCACCGTATATTTTATGCCTCCATGCGCGGCTCTATTCTCACAAGTGTACGGCTCTCGATACACCGGTTGGGTGAAACCGTAATCTCGGCCAATTTGCGAATACTCGCTGTGTTTGCACTTTTTTGCGTTCATCGTCTTTCCCCTTTGTGTTGTGGCCCCCAGAGGGCCTAGCTCTCAACTCCCATCAGCCGATTGACCCACTCTCGATCTGCTTTAACCTCGGCCACCTTGGCCAAGTCGATTCCCCGATCGGCCCAGGGAAGCCGCTCTTCTCGAGCCTCGTGGCTCTCAAGCACGTTCCAGCTCTCCCCATCCCAGGCTTTGATCTCGATTTGCCGCATGACTTCTAATCTCCTTGGCTGCCTCGTCAGACGGCGGGTACCACCCACCGCGACGCCCCGCAGGGCGTTTCGGCTTTACCTCGGCCAATTGACTGTCGCCACCTCCGGCAGACAGTAGGTGTGCTCGTTGAGCCCAGGTCGGATCGTCACGAGCGTCGTCTTGATTGTCCCCAGCGGTGTCACCTGGGGGCCGATACTCCCAACGACTACCACGTACCCTTGCTTCCGCAGTTGCCTCGCTCGACGACCAGCATCCTTGCTCGCCGTTTCATAACTCTCCTGGCACCAGCTGCCCGCATTCACTACGTCCATTGCTGTCATTTCGCATCCCCTTGTGTTAGCTTGCCCTTCTCAACTCGGTCGCCAAAACATCATGCCATGCACGATTATCCGCATAGTGCAGCACAGCAGCTGGGATTGCCCGCTGCTTGTTTGGGCACCATGATCGCCGAGTAAACAAGCCGACTGGGTATAGCTCGCATATCGTGTACACCCAACCAAGCTTCCGCAATAATCTTGCCCGTTTCTCAAACCTGCGGTTCAACCCGCCGTAATACTGATTGTTGGTCATGTCCGTCTTTCCCTTTGTGTTGTGGGCGCCGTGGGGCTCCCCTTACAAAATCTCCCTGCCAAATCTGTCGATCCATGGCATGTACTCGTGTGCATGCCATCCATCGTCGACCACCTCGTGGCCAGCCGCCAGCAATTCCATCCGCGTGAAGCGGATTGCCTCTTTGTCGGTTTCTGCGAACTGTAGTCCGCGGCTTTTCATTCCCTCGCATACCTCCCAGCATTTCATTTCCCGCTCCTTTGTGTTATGTTTTCATCCGTCGGTCTTAGCAAGATCAAATTGCGTAATCAGTTGCTGCCGCCAACTTGCTGAGTTCAATGTATTCCCAGCTATCAACTGGGAGGAACTCAGTCCTCGTTACTGTATTGCGACGGTTGTAAACTGTACGTGCAATGGATCCAGGCAAACCCCAAAACTCGACTACATACTCATCGTCATCACCATCTACAAAGCAGGCGGCATCAATTCTCTGGCCGATCTCTTGAACGTGCATAGTGATCCCTCGTGTGTGTTTGGGTTTCGTGGTAACTTGTTCAAGCTGGGGTACCAATCCCCAGCGACCCGGTTGCTTTCCCTCAGCCACCTTGGCAGGAGGGGGATCGGCTGCGGTGGTGACCAGCCTTTTCTGGCTGGTGCCGGCCGTTGTTTGCCGATGCCGTTCAAGTTTTCAAAGAGCCGGTTTCCGTCCCACTCCTGTCCCTCCTGGACGGTTCATCTATACTGCAAGTGGCGTGCCGAAACCGACACGCTTGGGGCGGATTTTATGCTGTCGTAAGTCCTTGATTGCAAAAGAGTTGTGATGCTGCCTTTTTGGCATGCCCCAAAAGGGGTTACCAATGGTTAACCATTGACAGCCGTCAGCGGCTAAAGTGTGTCCATTTTCGCACGCTTCCGGGCCCTCGCGACCGGCCGGAAAACGATCTGGCTCTCGAGCCCGAGGCCCTCCACCAGGTCCAAGAGCCTCTCCAGACTAGCCATCTTGTCCGGCACCGTCCCGTTCTCTGCGTGGGCGTAGACTGTCCTGGCCACACCACACCGGCGAGCCGCCTCGGCCTGAGATAGCCCCAGCGAGTCCCGCCGCTGCTTCAAAAATCCACGCACCTCAGCACGATGATTTGCCATGGCAGATTCACTTGCAAGCCGCGTGCCGAAACTGACAACAATTGGCCGATGAAAAAAGCGGCGGCCCAGGACTCCCTGCAGGCTGCCGCCCATCTCCATGGTCGCCCAGTTCCTCGTCCTCCGGGGCGACCCTCACAGCGTCAGTTGCTGCAAGACCTCGTCAATGTTCCGCTGCGAACTGAGGAAGAAACTTGCTGTCCTGCGGTGCGTGTACTCGCGCCCCATCTGCTCGTCGAAGTACGTCGCCTCTGCCTGCACGTTCGCGATCCATGCCTCGGCTTTGCTGGTCGTCACGTCGAATTCCACGCCGATTGCCTTGCCAGTCACCGGATCGGTAATCGTCTCGACGTTTTCGATCAGCGGGATCGGTGCGTTCGCAGACGAATAACTTCTCAACTCCGGTGGATAGCTGATCCGCGTCATGGGCACGCGATAATAGAAGTAGGCCCACACCACTGCGATGTGTTCGCGCTTGCCGATCGGCACGTGCACAATTTGCTCGCTGTACTTCGTCACGTCCTCGAGTTGTCCGGGTGTCGTCGCTTGCAGCGCGTCGATCACCTGCACGTCATCCAGATAAAGCACTTGCATTTTGCTCTCCTCATGAAAGATTCGACCCCCAGTGAGCCGCCCGGAATCGAACCGGAACCGATCGCGGTTGTGGTCGCGACGATGGCTCCACGCCCGGCTCGCCAGCTCTCGTGGCTCTTACCTGTCCCGTCTCCTGACCAATAAGCCACGAGCGCATAGCCTACTTCGGCATGCAATCACGGCATGCCGCCGATGCGCGACACGCCCGACAACCCGTGCTGGCAGCGAGGCCACTCGCACAACGGCCTGCACAGGCCTCGCAACAGTACACTGGCCACCGTGGCAAATGCCACCAGTCACTGCCACTGCCAAAATCAACGAACTAATCATTACAAACTCCTTCTTAGAACATGCTCCAGTCATCGTCTGGTGGCGGCGCCGTCCGCCGCTTGTATCCTATTCGTTCCATCTGCGAAATGTCCGTTGCGTTGAGCCCCGTCTGGCCGTTCATTGATGGGTACATCAGCGAGCGTGGATCGTTCGGTGTGTGGTTCATGCCAAGTGCGTGGCCCACCTCATGCTTCCACGTCCCGATCGCGAGGTTCAACGTCCACCGGATCGTGCTGTCGTACGACTGCTGCAGTCTGTCTGCGCAGTTGGATGTGGCCAAGTAGGACCATGCAAGAACGCTGCCAGGTAGGGCCAACAACTTCGCGTTGATCCGGCTGCTACCATATCCCTCCGCTGCTCGCAGCACGAATAGCAAATCGAAGAGCCGCTCATATTCGTCCTTGACCGACTTCCAGACCGCAACTTGCTCGGCCTCCGTGAGTCCTGGTGCGTTCTTGAAGTTCCACGAAAGCGTGATATCCCGCCTGCAGGAGTCTGGCCAATTAGCCTCCGCGATCGCCGCGTTTGGCAGCACGTCAGGAGTGTCGCAAAACCTGCCATTCAGCAATTGAGCTGTCGCTGGACCAAGATCGCCGTCAATGTCGGCTCGGGCTTTTGCTCGCATCACGAGCCGACCGTGATACTTCGCTGACAAATCGTCCAGCGCAGCAGCATGATTCTCTTGGTAGAGTGCAATCGCCTCTTCCAACGATCGTCCGTCCTTGAGATAACCCCAGCGAGCCAATCGCCCAGCCAACACTTCCTCGCCGCCGACAAGTTCGTACGACATACTCGTTGCTCCAGGTATCTAGAACATGCCCCAGGCTTCTCGCACGACCTGTTGCAGCTCGAGCTGGCTGGCAGTCGCCGCCGTGCGATAAACCTCACTCCATTGTTCATCAGTCAATGTAACGCCGTCCTTTGCCAAAGATCGGCGGAATCTCCATCGCGTCACTCGGCCGGGATTGCGAATTTCATGAACAGCAGCATCCTCACTTTGCGTGTTGCAGTTCTCCAAATATTTGAAGAGCAATTCAAATATCTTGTCCCACGGAATGTTCTCGAGAACGCCCATATCACCTCCCATTAGTAAGACGAGGCCCGCAACGCGATCCTGATTTGTCGGAGCCTCGCAATATCATCGTCAATCACATCATCCTCCAAATCGCAACGGACTGCTTGTCCAGTCGTCGATCTCCTGAGGCCGTCAGCAATCGCCGCGAAAGCGTCGGCGACCAGCCTGATATTGGTCTTCAGCTCCGCGTCGTGAGAAGCCAAGATAGCCGTGATTGCCGCGTCCCATGTAGCCCACTTCGGCCGGTCGCCGACAGGAACGTCGGCCTGGTTCGCCGACTTCAGCATAGCCTTCGCGGCTGCGTCAGTCGTGATCTTGCCGGCTAGGATCTGATCGGCCACGTCCGTATAGTTGGCCGCAACCTTCACGACTTGATCTGCCGGCAGTGCAGAGTCTCTAGATTGCTGATACGCGGTTTTGGTTAGGCTCCACAGCCCATCTGGCATCGGTGAAGGCGGTGGTGGGGGTGGGGGTGGGGGTGGCGGTGGCGGAATCGGATCCATCCCGCCCAGGACTACGTTCGTCGTTTGACGAGTCCCATCCGCGCCGTCGAATACCACTCCATAGACGCCGGCACTCCCCTCCCACACGCAAACCTTGCCGCCGTCCAGAAGCGTCAGATCGGGGAACCTGAAATAGAAGGTCTGGCGATCAACCGTCATCACCAGCCACTTGCCAACCTGGTCCGCGGTCACCACGCCGACCGACTTGCCCGGCGACGGCAGTGCAGATATCTCAGCAGCTACAGCCGCCGACGAAATCAGAATCAGAACACCCCACGCTCCCCACTTGATGCGAGCCATGACCAAGTCTCCTGCGCCGTTTCAATCCTCGAGTCAGAAATGAAGATCGGATATCGCCCCGCCACCATGACCTGCCGACACTCTCGTCCTGGTATCTCGTGGCTGTACGAGGCCACCCTACCAACACGAGCCAGCTTGGGCGCCAGCTTGGCTACCAAGTCAGGGTAAAGATAAACTGTCGCAGCAGTAGCCCCGTCGTATCGATAGTTGAGTGCGTCCCCAGTCACAATCCGGATCTGGCCGGAGAGCCCGGACCTGGCTACGTTCCTCCTGGCAATCTCGGCTGTCTGGACGTCGATCTCAATTCCCACCCCACGGCACCCGTACTTCTGAGCGGCGGCAATCAGTACCCGCCCGTCAGCGCAACCAACGTCATACAGTACGTCGCCTCCATGCAGCTCGAGCTCGCTGAGCATCGCATCCATGGCCTCTGCTGGCGTGTAGTCAATCGGTTGAGAGACTAGCACAGGCGCCGGACTAGACACAGGAATCTGTAATCTGAGCCTCTGGTTGTAGTGGGCCTCAAGCCTGTTGCACATGGCACAGTAGGGGCTCGAGCACAGACGTTGTGCCGACGCCACAGAGACAGAAATCAAGACAAACAAAATCGCTTTCCAGATCATGGTATTGGTCCTCCTCATCGCCTTTCTACCACACTGTCAGGAAAATATCTAGCCTACGTCCTCCCAGTCAAACTGCCGTTGGCAGGAATCGAACCTGCTGATACCAGTCTTAGCTTCTGGCAGACGAACCATCACCCAACTGTAATAACCTTGCCTGCCACACCAGAACGCACCCTACAACGACTCACCAAAATATGCCCTGACGCACCTTGCCAGCCATACCATGACATGCCAGAACGGACCATGACCTACACGGCCATAGCGAGCCGTGCCGACCTGCCATGCCAAACCCCGACAAACCCGGCCCAGCCGAACTTTGCCGTGCCTCGTCATCCAGCCGAGCCAAGCCTTTCCCAACCGAGCCCGCCACACCAAGCCGGGCCATACCTTACCGAGCCCAGCCGTATCATGCCATGCCTTGCCACTTGTCGCTATACTTTGATCGTCTCAAGCAGTTCGTCGACTGCACGAAAAACGATCGACAATTCCTGCAACGTTGAATACTTACGCCGCATGGAAATCAGCTCGGACAACGCCCTCTGCAACAAAGCCGCCCTCGCTTCCGGATCGGCCATGATGTCCCGCGTGTTGCGATACGGCTTGTATCCGTCTGACTTCTGCCACTGGCTCTTGTCAACCTCGAAGGCTCGTGTCGGCCGATCGGGAGCTTCCTTGTAGACAATGAACACTGCCCGAATGATCACCCGAGCTTGATTGATACGCCACTGTCGTGCGGCCACATGATCGTCCCAATCAGCAATCAACGCATGCAAGCTACTCTTTGGCCGAGACTCGGCCCAGCTGAATACATCCTCTGCCGTGCATTGCTGCACATCGTCGTAGCCCTTCTCGGCCATGATCTTGCTGATCTCTTCGTACGCCTTTTCTGCCGGCACATTGGCTGCTGGCCGGAAGCCCTTCCGCCATCGAATCTCCAGGATCCCTGGATCATCAACTGGCTCTGACACTTTTCTTGTCGTCTTCTTTTTTGCCATCGCAAAACTCCTTTGAACAGTTACGAGAAACAACGACGATTGTCGCCACGCCTGCCACACCGAAACGTACCTCGCCATGCCACACCAAACCGCAACCAATCCTCCGTGCCGAGCCCTAACGCGCTACGCCTGCCAAGACGCACCTTGCCGCACCAAGGCATGCCACACCGAAACTTGACCAGCCAGGACTAGCCTACCACGCCGTACCACACCGGGACGAAACGAACCCGGACCCGCCATGCCTTGCCTGCCACCTCCCGCCGAGCCGTACCATAACACACCGAATCCAGCCGCGACCTGCCGCGCCAGCCAAGATCCGCCACGCCGTACCACGACTGGCCGAGCCCTAAC
>Ga0209431_10001334_pt1 | contig 20523 bp, 40 predicted proteins | sample RifCSP13_3_FD_184021 | JGI IMG/M metagenome (GOLD analysis project Ga0209431, IMG submission 184021) | Soil microbial communities from Rifle, Colorado - Rifle CSP2_sed 13_3 (SPAdes) (version 2) | ecosystem: Environmental > Terrestrial > Deep subsurface > Rock core/Sediment | place: Rifle...
CCGTTGGCGCTGTTGCCGCAAGGTTTGGATTGAAGGGGGCTGAACGCATGGGTTTCGGCGGTGTCGGCAAGGTTCTCAGCGGAGTGACCGGCATGGCAGTCGGGCAGGAATCAACTGGAGCCGTACAGGATGCTGTTGTGCGTGCGATTGAGGGAAACGAAATCAACGTCTCCGAAATCGCTAAGCACAGAGCGGCAATGGCGGTTGTAGACGAAACTTTAGGGATCGCCTTAGCTGGAGCAGGGAAAGGTGCATCCAAGGGCGTCGAAGCATTGTTGGGCGTCGGTCAAATCCCCGTTGGAACCACTTCGATTCAAGAGGCGGCAAAAAATCTAAGGCAGCAAACTGGAGTCAAATTTCCTTTAACTCCAGGGCAGCAAGCCGAATCGGAAATCTTGCTCCGCATGGAGGCAATGGCAGGTGAGCGCATGGGAAGCGGTTCGGCTCTTGACCAGACGCTAAAAGCCCAACGCGGCGCTGAAAACGAATTGCGCCGGGTGTTCCTGAGCCTGCCCAGGACAATGAGCGATGACGAGTTGAAAGCGGCATTACCGCAAGCTGATGTTGTCGGGCAGAAAGGTTTAGCCCGTCTTGGCTCCGAGGCGCTTCGGTTGGAAGGCAATGTTGCTAAAGCGGGTCAAGCCGTTGAAAGGGCAGGCACGGCTGAGACTCAGCTTGCAAGCGGCGTATCATTCGCGAGCCCTTTGAACGCAACCCAAGTCGGAAAAGCGGCCAGAGATCGGGTTGCTGGAGACTTTGATGCTTTCCAGGGCGCTATGGGGCAACGATACGATCAATTTCTTTCACGCCCCGAAATTCAAGCCAGGACCATCTCGGGAAATTCATTGGCTAATGCGGTTGAGCGTCTTGAAAAAGAACTTACGCCACAGGCGTTGAAACAAAAGCCGACAGGGTTGACGACGCCAGCCGGACAACCGACTACCACTCCAGTATTGGAAACACTCGAAGCTTTCGTGCCATCGAATGTCAGGGGGTTTGTTGACACCCTGAAAGGACTAAAAGGCGCTGAAGTCGCGATTAGGGACTTGAAGCAAATCCGAACGTCCATTGATAACGCGATTAAAGAAGGAATTTCGATTCCAGGGACTGATGTGAAGCAGTTGGTCAGCCTCAAGAAAACAGTGGAAGGGCAAATTGAATCCTCGCTTGCGGGCATGCCGGACAAGTCATTGCTGCCGGAATGGAAGGCTTTGAGCAGTGATTACGCAAAAGGCATGGAGCGTTTCAATCGGGTTGGAGTCAGGGAGATGCTTGTTAAAGAGGGTGAGCGAGGCGCTGTCGGAAATGCGGAGATAGCTGAGAGTTTCGTTGGAAACTCACCCAGGGCATTGGATAACTACAATGACCTGAAAGCTTTCTTTGGGGCCAACAGTTCTGAATTTCGAGGCATGCAAGACGCCGCTCGGCAGCGAATCCTCATCGGCACGATCGACCAGCGAACAGGTTACGTCAGCGGGCAAAAACTTCGGTCGCAACTCGATAATGTCCGGCCGGAGGTTGCCTCGGAATTGTTTGGCGTGAATCAGCAAGAATTGCATCGAATCGCGGAGGCGCTGTCCAAGGCCCAGGGAAAACTTGATACTGAGGAACTGATGCGATTGGGCGCAAGCAAATCGCTGACAGCGGCAAAGATTCCAGCGTTGGTGTCGGCCGAGCAGGAACGGACCATTGCTTTCAACAACAAGCTGATTAAAGGCGCTGCCAGAGGGCAACTTGATGCCGAAGCAATACGGCCAAGCGATTTTGTCAGGCACGCAACTGAGATGGATCCGAACGATGCCGCCAAGATCATGGGCATCTTGAGTGACCGACCTGAGTTGGTAAAAGAAATCAGGCAGTTAGCGGTAGAGGAAATTTGGGGGCGCGTCCAAGCTGGGGCCGTTGGAAAGGAACGCGTCTCTGCAAAATTGCTGCAAATGGCTCTCAGTCCTAAAGGCAAGCCTGTTCAGGAAAGAACGTGGCGCGTCATTCTTGGCAATGACACGGTAGACGCGCTGGAATCGTTGATTAAAACCACTACGACGCGCGAATTTGGAGCGACGGCGTTCAAGGCTGCCGGAGCCATCGGGGCAGGCATGGAAGCGCCTCGGTTGTTTATGAGAGGCGAAGTGGGAGCAATCCCGGAAATTGCCTCGCGGTTCTTAATCGGAACGCTTTACAGCGGGCCTTTGAAGCGTTCGGTAACAAACCTGATGACTTCCAACGACAGATCGAGAATGCTCAACGCCGTCATTGCATCAACGCCCTTCATTGAATCTGTGATGGATCGCTTTGGCTCGGACGGAGGCTTTCTGATTATGAACGCGCTCCGCGAAATGGTTGAACCAGAGCAAGAGCGCAGCCTTGCGGTGGAAGGCAAGCTACCGACGAGGTTTGATCCGAGAACGCTTTCAGAGGAAGAATTCAAGCGATGGCTGGACAACAACGCTCGTCAGTAATGCAGCGAAACTAACCCTTTGCCTTGTGCGGCGCTCTGCCTCCGATCGCGCCGATTTTTTTCATGTGCTTGCGGTTTCGGCTGACCGCCTCGCCTCCCAGCGTGGCGATCTCATGGACGCGGGTCGGGTCCATCACGGCGAACCCGCGTGCGAGCTTCCGTGTTGGTTTAGGCGCTGGCGTAGTTTTCTTCGTTTGTTTCATGCGTTAATTACGAGCGGCAATATAGATTAGCGGCACTTGTGCCGCAAGCGATTACTCCAAGCGCAAACCCCTTGCGCACACCTTCTTTCCGTGGCACAATGGCCGCGTGGAACCCACTCCAATAGTCCGTAAATATATGTCCACCATAGGTGGCAACGGTGGCCGCAAAGGCACCGGCGCTGCAAAATCGCGTCCGCTGTCCGTGACGCGGAAAGCGGCCGCCACGCGCTGGGCGAAATACCGAGCCAAAAAAGAATTGCAGAAAAATAGTTGACATGCTCAAGCCGCTTGAGTAGCGTGCTCACATGGAAACAAAAGCAGAACCACCCAAAGCGGAATCGCTCGTTGAAAAACGCATCCGTTATTTGACAGAGGACTTGGATGTTTACACGCAGCATCGGCTGCGATTAATCGAGTGGCTGAAAAAGAACGCCGAAGCCATCGAAACTATCGGGATCTGCCCAACGGCCTCCGTCCTGAGCAGTTGGGATTTTGATAATCCGACCCGCGAGCAAATTCTTCTAATCATCAAGCTTTTCCCGGGCGACTGGGAGAAGGAGAAGAACGAGCACTACGACAGGCCGCGAATGAACTACACGCGGGAGAAAACCGATACCGAACCACGCTTGCGCATTTGGGCGGGTGAACTTCCGCCAAGTTGCGTGATCGTCCAAGAAAAGGTGCTAGTGCCCGAACACTACGAGTTCAAGAACCATGTGGTATGCAACGGTGGCGTCAAGGAAGTCGAGGCAGCATCGTGAGCGCCCGCCTCTGCCCCAACGTCTGCTTCCGCTGCGGAATGCCCATTTACGTCGGGCGTTATGCGCCGAGCGGCTCATCGCTGTGCTTCGACTGCTTGGAGGAAGAAAAGGAGCGAACTGAATGCGAAGCGCTCGCGCAACAGGCGGACGCGGAAGAGATCAGGGAGGAAAAGCAATGAGCACTAAAACCGCGAGCAAATCAGCCGTGTCTCCAGCGTATGCTCTCCAGAGCATCAATGCCTGCGGAGAAGCTATTCGATGGGCGTCCGATTTTGATAACGCTCAAGCTGCATGGGACGCTTGTGAACGCGGCGATTGGATGCTTTGGCTCCTTGGAAAGCTTTCCTGACCGCCGGGAAGCGCCAGCCGCAAGAAGGTTGTCTTGGCCGCGTGCGCGTGCGCCCGTCTTGCGCTGCCGCAATACGAGATTCGCTACCCGGACGATAGGCGCCCTAGAGCCGCAATCGAGACAGCGGAAAGTCACGCGAACGGCGGGGCATCACTGAAAGAAGTTAGAGACGCCTACGTCGCCGACGCCGCCTACGCCGCCTACGTCGCCGCCTACGTCGCCGACGCCGCCGACGCCGCCGACGCCGCCTACGCCGCCTACGTCGCCGCCTACGCCGCCTACGTCGCCGACGCCGCCGCCGACGCCGCCGCCTACGCCGCCGACGCCGCCGCCGCCGACGCCAGAACAAAGCGGTTGGCTGAATGTGCTCGCATCGTTCGCAAGCATTTTCCGAAAGCACCAAAAATCACAAAGGGACAGCCATGAAATTCAAGCTTTCATGCACCAAATGGGACAGCAGCCACATCTGGTTCAACGTGTTCGACGCGACGGGCGCGAACTGCGGGACGATCACCGTTCTGACTGACGATGTTATCGATTTTGTCTCGAAGAACTGGAACGGCGATGTGACTTGGAATGGGATTTTCACCGCAAGCAGCGATTCAAATCGGGAGGTTTTACCATGAGTGCCCCAAAGAACGGTGGTTCGGCGTTTCCGATGCAGGCATCCGATCTTACTGGGTCGTATCCGCCAGAGCCTGGCATGTCGTTACGCGCTTACTTTGCGGGCCAAGTGCTACCAATGGTAGACGCACGCAGCCATGGAAGCCCAGCGGACGTTGCGGTTGAATGTTGTCAACTGGCGGACGCTCTGATCGCCGAACTCAACAAAACTGCATGAACACCCCTGACGCAAAGCAGGCGCTCCAGCGGCTGGATGAGTTGCAGCCCGCGAACACCGCCGTTGCGCTCCTGGAAGTCATTTCCAGGGCCGCGAAAGATTCCAGCGTGGATGTAGAGAAAATGGAGCGCTTGATGGCCATGCATGAGCGAGTTCTTGCCAAGCAGGCTGAATCCGCGTTCAACGTCGCGATGGAAGAGGCCCAGCGCGAAATGCCCATCGTTAAGAACGACTCCCAGAACTCCCAGACGAATTCCCGTTACGCCAAACTGAAAACGCTTGCCAGGTTGGCTGTGCCTATTTTCACCAAACACGGGTTTAGCCTCTCGTTCGGGACCGCTGACTGCCCTACTCCAGATTGCGTCCGTGTGACGTGCAAAGTCAGTCATCATCTGGGCCACTCTGAGCACAGGCAATGCGACGTGCCGTTGGACATTCTCGGCGCGAAGGGCAACCCAAACAAAACCCGCACGCACGGATTCGGCTCGTCCCTGAGCTACGGTCGCCGCTACCTGACGCTGCTGATATTCAACATTGCCACTTCGGACGATGACGACGGACAAGCGGCGGGCGGCAGTGCGGAAGGCCCAGAAGTGCTCATCGGCCTCAAGAAAATGCTCTGGGATTTGCTTGTGAAGCACGAGCGCGTTCAGCGGGGCGGGACCATGGATCACGTTCGGCAGTATTTAACCGATGAAGCGCTCATCGATCAGGACGTGACGATGAAGGAACTCACGGCTGCGGATTACCGAAGGATTTTGGCGACTGCAACAAAGAAATTGGAGGCGCAATGACTCAATCGGAAAAGATATATGCGATTGCGAAGGTAATGGGCTACGACCCTGGGACTTCACAGCCTGAATTTGCCATCATGCCGGACTACTTTCACAACCTAACCGCAATCCGCGAAGTCTTATTGACGCTTCCTCCGAACCATGAGGCATTTGCCGTGAATCTGATGGGTATTTTGGAGTGCAATGATGAAGGCGAATTAAACCCTTACGACATTTGGAAGGTTGTAATAGCCGATCCAGCCACGCTCTGCGAGGCATTCGGTTTAACACTTAACCTTTGGGAGGCACAATGATCAAAAACGCCGTCATCGTCGGAGATAACATCACGCCCGAGCGTTACAACGCGGAGGATCAGCCGCGCGGGTCCGCGTCGTTCGTTGTGCGTTCTCACGTGATTTGCGAGATCCTGCGCAACGCGCAACGCTGGGTGAAAGGCTACGAATCGCCGCAGTCCAAGGCCCAGGCTTACGGTTCGCTATTTGACTGCCTTCTGCTCACGCCATTCCAATGGCCGAAGCGGTATGCCGTGGTGCCAGGGGACGCGCCCAAGAAGCCGAGCAAGACCCAGATCAACGCCGAGAAACCATCACCCAAGACCATCGCCGCTATTGCGTGGTGGGATAAATGGAACAAAGAGCATGCCGGCGTCGAGATCGTCTCGCAGGATGACAACGCCAAGGCGCACGCGGCCATTGCCCGATTGCGCGAGGACAAGATGATCGCCGAACTGATCGACGCGAGCGCGCACCAACTGATGATCGTCGCCGAGTGGCATGACCGGGCGACCGGGCTCGTGGTGCCAATGAAATGCCTCATCGACGTTGTGCCGCCGGCGAGTCATCCGGTGTTCAGCAATTCGTTGTGGGATACGAAGACGACACAGAACGCCTCGCCGCGCTCGTTTTCGATGGACGCCATGAAATACGGCTACGCGAATCAGGGGGCGCTGTATCTGGACCTGTTCAACGCCGCGACCGGCGAGCAACGCTCTGACTTCGGGCATATCGTCCAGGAGAGCTATCACCCGTTCGAGTATCGGACGCCACCGCCGCTGCTGAGTCAGCGGTTCCTAGGTCACGGCAGGCTTCTTTACCAACGGGCGCTCTCGATCTACTGCAAGGCGCTCCAGTCCGGCGCGTGGCCAAGCTATGACAAGGGCAAGGAATGGCCGCTGACTGACTGTGCCGACTGGTTTTTGAGCGCCGAGTCGCTATTTGACGAAATCGAAGAAGAACCGGAGGCCGAGGAAGCGCCGAAGGAAGAGGAAGCTGACGTAATTCCGTAACCCAAAAACAATGAACATCATTCAAACCCTGTCCGAACAACGCAAGGGCAAGTTTGTCGCCGAGGCGACAGACGCGCTCGCCGAAGTCGTCAAAGCCTGCCGGGAAACCGGCAAGAAAGGCTCCATCCAAATCACGTTCAAGATCCGCCCAACCGCCTCCGAAATGATGGTGAGCGACGAGATCGTGACGAAGATCCCGAAACCCGATGCCGCCGCTTCCGTGTTTTACGACACCGAAGATGGGTTCCTGTCCCGCACTGACCCAAACCAGGAAGAGTTGCCTCTCGTGCAGATGAACCAAAACGCCGCCAACGAATAACCCCATGAACGAAATTAAAGACCAAGATGTTCTCGCCATCGCTCAATTGATAGAGAACCAGGCCCAAACCCGGACGCATGAGGACGGCACACCCTATCTCGTGCTGCGACTGGATCAGAAAATTGAGGACGTTGAGCGTCTGCTGCCATTCCCTGTCCGGCGCAAAGGCACAACCAGCTTGACACGATGCGAGAGCTTCATCCGGTTTGTAAAAGAGCACGCCGAAGAATCGTCGCGGATTTACGTCGCGGGACGAACTTTGGTTGCGGTTCTGAACCACAGTGATAAGGGCCAAGCCGACTGGGGTGATCACCGAGCCGTTTATGCCATGAGCGAAAGCCCGCAATGGAAACTCTGGACGGCCAGCAACGGAAAGAAGTTCAATCAAAAGGACTTTGGGCAGCTCATTGAGGACAACTTGGAGGACATCGTTAATCCGCCAAGCACACACCTGCTTGAGATGGTCCGGCAGTTCGAGGCAACCAGCAGCGTCGAATACAAATCGTTCGACCGGGGCGATAACGGCAACTTCTCCGTCCAATTCGTGCAGACGACTCAAAGCAAAGTCGGACAGAAGGGCGAAGTCGAATTGCCACGTTCGTTTACGCTGAACATTCCCGCGTTCGAGGGTGGTTCCAAGGACGCGATCATGGCCAAGCTTCGATTCAGCATCGACGGCGGGAAATTGGTGCTCTGGTATGAACTCCAGCGCGTGCAGCAGGTCATTGACCGGCACATTGAAGCGGTCTTGGCGCTGGTGGAAACCGAAACCGAGATCAAACCGTTCTACGGGAGCGTATGAGCGGCGTGATTGAATTCAAAAAGTGCGCCATCATCGATGGCGTGCCATACCTGTCGCTGGAAAAGGCCAAGGCTGCCCAGGTCAAGGCCATCCTGATCGAGACGATGAAATCGCTTGGTCAAACAGAGATTGAAGGATGTGCTGCTGCCATCGTTTCAAACGCCGAGCGCATCCTTGACGTGCTGACGACAACTGACAGCAGCCGACCGAAAGCTCGGGCCGTGAACGGAGGCCGGAAACCGCGAAAGAAGAATATTGCACCTGTCACTCCAGAATTCATTAGCCAATGAAAATCACTGTCACAAAACCCGTCGAAATCGAAGTCGAGTGGATCACGATTCACCTGCCAGTGCGCTACGAAGAGGAGGACATACCGAATGACTTCCCGCTCCGGAATGGTGATGTTTGGAGCGCTAAAGTTAACTTGGAAACCGGCGTCATTGACGGCTGGCCGACAGGCAAAAGTGGCAAGCTGGAAATGAAAGTGTGCGACGAAGGGGTTTACCGGCTACATGACGCGAAGGGCAACATTGTCGGCGAGATTGATCAGGATTACGTGCCGCACGGCGTTGTCCCTGGAGAATATGGCGACTACGTTCACTTAGACATTGACGAGAACGGCCAGATCACGAACTGGCCTAGGAAGCTGAATTTTTCAAAGTTCTTTGGCGGCAATAACGAAACCGATTGATGAACCACACTTTCCAACGCTCCTCGCTCGTCATGCCTCTCGGACATGTGCGAGCCTGTTTTCATCGGGGAGCTTGGGAACCCGCCGTGAAACTTGAACGGTGCGCGGCGGGACAATTTTTGGTGAACTGCGGCTTGGAGAGTGCGGTTCGAAACGCCCTCCTGGAGAATGCCTCTATAAAAAGCCGGAGTGGCGACCGGCCCGCTCACCATTCCACATTCAGTTACTGCGGCACTACCCGAGGGCAAGGAGATCGTAACTCGACTACCCCTGGTGAATATCGGGCTGAGAGAATACCATCCAACGTCGCAGCCGACAGCACGGGCGTGGTGAATAGCAATGCTGCGTCTGCCCCACGATACGGGGCGTCAATTCTGGTGAGCGGCGGCAAGAAGGAATGCCGCACGGTAATCCGGGACGCCGGAATCCGTCCTACGGTGAACAGTGGTGTTGGGGGGCAGTCCGAAGTCACAGAGCGACTGTCCGCACCAACCAGTAGCCGTAAGCTGCGTAACGCACAGCCTCACCATTTCAATTTCCGACAACGTGAGGGCTCAGGTGTAGAGCCGGTGAACCTGAGATTAAGGTCCGTGCACCGCCACGCTCTGTCGGATCACGGCAGCCCTTCCGAGCGCACCGACCCCGGGGCACTACGTTACGGTTGGGCTGCCTATTTTCCAACAACGGTGGGCCAACTGCGTGGCCTGCCAGCGTGCGTGACGCAGAATCCTGAAACGGCACATGAGACTGAATCAGGTCTGGGAACAGACGGTGAAATCCCGCTTAATAATAGTTCCTATCCGGTCGCTGGCTCCGTTGTTGGTTTTTGTGGGACTGCCAGAGAAAGGGCTGGTGAGCACGAGATTCTAGATGCCGTCTCGCCGGTCGGAGGTAAAAGCCCATCCACAGTCCCATCCCTTTCCACTGCCGTGGCCGTGCCGACCGATAGCCGCCCGGTAAAGCGCAAGAGGCCCTCGGGTTTCCGAGGCAGCTCAGCGCGGGCTTGCGAAGCGCGACGAGGCACATCAACCCAGCCCAGACAGCTTAGCTGTTCAAGCTGGGCAATCGTCGCGGCGGCAGTGGCTATTTCATGGGGCAGTAGCTCAACGGCAGAGCGCAGGGATACGCAATCGGGGAGAAATCCCGAGGTTGTCCGTGCGGTCACGGCGTTCGACTCGCCGCCTGCTCCACCAATTTCCCGAACCTCACGGCGCACAACGCCATGTCCTTCAAGCGTCCGGTCGCTCGCGCGAGCGTTTAGGGGTCGGGAGAATTTGGAATCGCCATGAACATCCCACGTCATTGGAAGCTATTACGTTTCGTCTCGCACCATATGATCAGAGGCCCCGTGTTCAAGATCGAATACTGGCCTGGCGATGATCAATGGCGCGCGTCGCTGCACGTCGATCATTGGTGGTTCGGAAGCTATCGGTGGCACGTTGTGTTTTTACCCTGGTGAAACTCCACAAAAATGTCAGCGAATCAGTCAAGCTCAGAAACCCGTCCCTTTTTGGTTTTTCTCCCGTGGCTGCCGTTGTCCGAAAACCGAATTCGCCGACTCCATTGGTCCAAAGTCCACGCCCACAACGAAAGCGCAAAGGCCGCGTGGAAGTCATCGCTACAATCATCGCCTGCCGTCCGGGATGCCTGGACGACGATTCGCTACCAGGTGGAGGAACAAAGGCGCTTAGGGACGCAATCGCAGAATCCCTCGGCTACGACGACGGAGACGCCCGAATCCGGTTCGAGTATGGGCAGTGCCAAGTTGTCGGACAGCAAGGATGCATTGTAAAAATCGAACGCCTATGACTAAGAAAACCATGCAGCGCGTGCGAATCGAAGCTCTGGACAACATGGAAAAAGACCACGATGCGGAAATCGGCGAGTTCCAGAATGAAGTGCGCAATCTCGTAATCAAACTCAGCGGCGCGCCATGCGATGCCATCGACGGCAAGGGATCTGATGCAGGCTGGCAGGAGTTCACGTTGTGCGAGATCGGGCAGGGCTTTTCGTTTTTGAAGGAGGAACTTGAACGCTGCCAAAAGCAAATCGGCTCGTGCTCAGTCTGCGGATACATTGCCTGGCGCGACCGGGACGAAACGACGGCGGATTGCCAGTATTGCAAGGTGCAGAAGGAAGTGGAAGTGATGCGGAAAGCCATGGCTGAATCGGTCTATGGTCACATTTGAAATTTCGACACCTGAGTTCTACCAGTTAACCCCGGATGAGCAATCATCCGTATCCAACAACGGATGCGGCAAAGAATACGCCAACTATATTCGCATCCAGCGCAACGGCGAAACGGTTTACCTGGAAAGCGACGCTATGGAACCTGAGGATGCGCGCCTAACGCGGGATCTGTCCTGGGTTAAGGAGGTAATCCAGTATGCCTATCAATGCGGAAAGGCTGACGGCGGCTTATGATCACCATGACCGACCAAATCCTCGCGATGCTCGAAGCGGGATCGACAAAGCCCGAGATCACGGAGCACTTGCGACGGCTGAACCCATCCGTCAACCCGACGTATCTGACACGTTACGTCAAGGATGTCGTTTGCCGTCACAAGCGCAAGGAACTGGAGAAAGCCGCAAAATGAAAACTTTCCTTGCGTCCGCGACGGGGATTTGTGAGGATGGGGACGGCGATTGACACCGCCACTCTAATGCTCGCGCACCTTGAATTTTCAGCCCGGTCGCCCGTTCTGGGGTCGCGAGCCCGTGTTAACAGTTTGGGCGATCCGGTTGAACATTCATGGTGAGCATGGAATGCCTGCGAACGGCCTGGGACACCCAGACCAAAACCCCAATCGAAAAGCTCGTTCTGGTGCGGCTTGCAGACCGAGCTAATGGACCAGAAAACTCCTGCTTTCCAGGGGTGACGTCGATCGCCAAAGAGTGCTGCCTTTCAGAAAGATCAGTCCATCGTGCGATAAATGGACTTTTGAAGTCAAAAATTATCAAGTTGCAGCGCGGAGGTGGTTTGAAATCAAACACTTACTACCTAAACTCGACCCCTGCCACACAGTCACCCCTGTCTATTAGTCACCCCTGTCCAATAGACACCCCACCGGTGTCCAATAGTCACCGGAGGGGTGACGGACAGTCAGGGGAGGGGTGTCCAATAGTCACCGGAGGGGTGTCCAATAGTCACCCTAACCCTAATAGAACCCTAATTGAACCCAAATCTAACCCACATGCAGAGGGGCATGCGAAAACCCCAAGGCGGCTTAACGGTATTCCAAAGACCGTAGAGGAAGTCATTGCTTGCGGCGCTGAAATGAACCCTCCAAAGGATGAGGATACATGCCGAAACTTCTGGTGCCATTACGAAGCCCAAAAACGGACGAACGCCAACGGGGACGAATTCTGGGTGACTGGGGGAGAAAACCCGTCGGTTATCACTCATTGGAAGCCAAAGCTTATGGGGTTTAGGCCATCAAAATCCTCAAACGGCAAACCAGATCACCGAGCCGAACGCGCCGCCAAGGAATACCCGCAGGAAATTAAAGCCAAAATCCTCAAATATGACTGAGACACCTATTGAACTTTTGGAAGCGCAACGCCGGATTAAGGCGTCGCAGATCGGTGATCTTGGAATTGCCAAAGTGAAAACGGAAAGCGTTGACGCCGCACTGGGCCGATTAAAGGAAGCCTTAGCCAAAGCCCCGGCGATTCCGAACACGCAATTCGATCAGGAAGAGCACCGGCGATCAGTCGAGAAGCTTCGCGTTAGTTGGAACGCGCCCCACCGGCACGCCACCCGGACGGAGTTCGATCAAAGCGCCACGGCTTGGACCGCGACGAAAAATAGCCTCGTGGATAGGCTCGGCACTGGATTTACAGTTGCGCTCGTTGGCGTCCGAGGCCCAGGCAAGACACAACTCGGGGTAGAGTTGATGAAGTTCTCAACGGGCGCATTGCGAAGCGCCTACTATTGCACGGCGATGGATTATTTCATGCGGATCAAGGACTCGTTTAACAACGACGCCGAGAAAAGCCAGTCCGAGGCGCAACGGTTCTTTATCAAGCCAAAGCTGCTCGTCTTGGACGAAATGCACGTCAGGTCGGATTCCGCATGGGAGGACAACATGCTGACTGATTTGATCGGCAAGCGATACAACGCAGTGCTGGACACGGTTTTAATAAGCAACCAGACACTAAGCGAGTTTGAGAAGTCGGTTGGCCCGTCGATAATGGACCGGCTCAACGAAACGGGCGGGATCGTGGAATGCAAATGGAAGAGCTTCCGGCAATGAAATCAAATCGAGAAATCCGACGAACGTATCACGAACTGCTCAAGACCTGGGAATGGAAGCAGTTTTCCGAGGGTGTCATCGCTCGCGCGAACCGGACTTGCTACGGGTGTGGAACATGGAAAGACTTGGAGGTTCACCACATGATATACCGCGACGTGCTTCCGTGGGAATACAGCGATTGCGAAGTGCGCGTGCTCTGCCGTGAATGCCACGCGGCAATTCACTTGGTTGCTGACTTGATATGGGTCGCGACGTTGAGGTTTGAACCGCACGAGCTGGAAATCGTATTGAAGCGCCTTAAAGCCGCCAGCGATCCATCGAATTACGATCACACAGCCTTTAAGGACATGAAGCAAATTTGCCGAGGCATTTCCGGAGCTTCGATCGATTAGACAACTGCCCAGACTTCAACCTGCGATGAACGCAAACCATTGGATCGAGCAACTGAGGAGGGCGGCGGAATGAGCGTCGAGCTTAAAGCATCCATCATCTGCGATAACTGCGGAGCCCGGCTGGAAGGCAAAATCCAGACGACAACCTGCGGGTGGGAAAACAGTTATTGGGACGTGAAGGCGCAGGCAAAGAAACTTCATTGGCTGACATTGCCGCGATACGGGAAATTGCGCCACTTGTGCCAGTCCTGCGCCGATGGTGGTCCTATTCAAAGGCTGGTGAATGCGGCGAAACAAGCGGAGGAATCGGAATGACTGACGACGACATGCGGAGAACGTTAGCGGAGTGTTGCGGTTGGAGCATAGGTCCGCCGTTGCGCAATCCAAAAGGCGAGATTGAAAACAACCATTATTCAGAATCGTGGCGTTTGCCTGACTACATGGAAGACTTAAACGCGATTCATAAAGCCGAAATCGCATTACTGACAACTCCTGGAAGTCTCGTGGATTACGATAACCAGCTTTGCAAGGTCACTGGTTACTCGCGCCCTATTTGCGCTGATGCCTACGAGCGAGCCAAGGCTCTTTTGCTCACACTCGGCAAGTGGAAGGATGAGATTCCAACCGGCTTCATTCACGGCGAGAATTGTCCGAAAGTTCCGCACAAAAACCGAAACGGCCACTTGCATGATGAAAACGATGATCGCCCTTATGATGTGGACCTTCACGGAACGAGGGTTACTGACTGGAAGGCGATTGATGCGGTTTACGAAGTAACGGACTTCGGGAATCCGAAGCCGCCTTCGGAGCCGATCCCTGCAAAGCCGGACTTGATTGCTCACGGTCTTTGGCCCGACGCCACTAATCCGGTCAAAGCGAAAAAGAAGCCCGGCGAGAAAGCCGTCATCAAAAAGCCTTACGATGTGATGTCGCCCAAGCTTCGGGATAAAGTCCTGAAAAGGGACGGATACCTCTGCAAGACGTGCGGCACTGCCGACGATTTGACGATTGACCACATTGTCCCAAGGGCTAAGGGCGGATCGTCGGCAATAGATAATCTGCAAGTGCTCTGTTGGGATTGCAATCAGGTTAAGAAGGACTACCTCAACGATATATCTAAACCTGGCTAACATGAACCACGACGCCCTTCTGCCGAGCGCCATGCGCGCCAGATTCTGCTCGATGGCTGTCGTTGAGCGCGAAGTCGCCGCCGCGTTTGGGCTGACCGTGGACGATCTGCACAAGCGCAATCGCACAGATCGAATCGTGTGGCCCAGGCAAGTCGCGATGTATTTCATGCGCCAGATCTCGCGCGCCACGCAGCAGCAGATTGCCGCCAGATTCGGCAAGTGTCACACGACCGTTTTGTGCGCCGAACGCCGAGTCACCGACATGAGCATATCCTACCCTAAACTGCGCGCAGAATTGTTCGCGCTCTCAGAAAGAATCGAAAATGAAAACCGAACTGCTGGACAAACCGCCGTGGCCGAACGGACCGCTGATCTGTCCCCAAGCGAACGCGCTCTCATTCGCAACCGCAATGGAAGTCATGGACTTTTTTGACAAGCTGCCCGCACTGACCATTGATTCAATCACCGCGTGCCCTTATTGCGAAGGTTTCCACGTCCAAGCGCACTGCCGCGAGCCATCCGGGGCCAGCAGCGGGACTGGAACGCGAACGATGACGATCAAGTTGCCGGAGCGCGTCCGTGAAACAGCGCGCAGGCTGTCGGCGCGGGCGAGAAAGGCGAGGCGGGGATGACTGACGACGAAATGCGGATCGCTATTGCGGAGTACTGTGGGTGGAAACACACACTAGCGACTCAACAATTTCCGATTGTGCGGCACGGCATGCGTTTGCCGAACACATTCGGACCAGACATTGAGGCATTCTGGCATCCGAATATTGAAGGTGTTTATGCGTCACCGCCCGACTACCTCAACGACCTTAACGCCATGCATGAGGCAGAGAAGACGCTCAAACCAAAGGGCGGGTTAGTGTTCCATGACTACACTGTGAATTTGTTGGAAATCACAACTAAAGAAAGAACGCACACTTACTGCGCCACAGCCCGCCAGCGTGCCAGCGCTTTTTGTTCGATGTTTGGCGAGCTCAAGAAAACCCATGACAAAACCCCTGCTTAAATCCGAATTTGTTTACTGGCCCAACGCCGCCCAACGCGCCGAAATGCGCGACTGGTGCGATGACATCGAGTGCGCATGGCAGCCAGGTTTGCTGCTCAACCACGCCAGTCAGATGAACAATCTTGAAATCGAGGCGTCGATTCGCAATCACGTCTGGAAAAATCTCTGGTGGACCGGCAACCAGGACCCGCGTGCGGTTGAGGCGGGGCTTGTGGATTCGCCCCTTGACCTGCTGCGGTTTCAAGCTGAGCACTCGCTCGAAAACGGCGGGCGCGGCCCAACTTGGTCATGCGGCCCATTAGCGGCGACCTACGTGGGGCTCCTGGCAGTGTTCGACATTCCAGCGCGCCGGGTTTGGTGCTCGCGTGGATCGGACGGCCAGGAGGACAACGGCGCGGAGTTTTGGACGGGCGAAAACTGGGTGCTCGTCGTGCCCCACCTGAACCTGCACTTCGACGGTTACTGCCGCCGATTGTCCGCCTACCAGTTTTGCGTTCGGGAGCGCAACAAGGGCCGGATTACGCCCATCACGATCACAGGCCAAGGCGTGCCGTTCTACGGTGACGACCCGGTGAACCTGAACCGCTGGGCAGGCATGAGCGCTCGCATGGCCATTATGCGCGGCAATATGCCGTTCGCGCAGACGGGGACGCTCAGGCCAAAGCACTGGGAGCACCTTGAGATCATGGCGCCGACTGGCAACGCGAAGGACATGCCCTTGCTGGTGCGGTCTGGCACGTTTGACCCGAGATCGTTGACGGATGCGCCATGAAACTTCCTGAGCCCTACTACGACGACGGAAACGGCATCGTGATTTATCACGGGGATTGCCGCGAGATCCTGCCGCTTCTGCCGAAGGTGGATCTGGTGCTGACGGACCCGCCGTATGGGATCAAGCGCGACGGCATGAAGCACAGCACATCAAGTCACGGCGGACGCAAGCCTTATGCCTTTGGTGGATGGGATGACTCTGCGCCGGACGCTAAGGTTATTCGGCTGCTGTTCGAGCTTGGCAGCAATCTGATTCTATGGGGCGCGAACTACTACCCGGGCGCACTTCCGCCAAAGATGGGATGGCTGGTCTGGGACAAAGGGCAACGCATCTGCGGTTCTGATGGCGAACTTGCTTTTACGACCTTTGAAACAGCACTGCGAGTCATCACCCTGAACCGTGTCGAACTCATGATTGACGGCGCTGTGCACCCAACACAGAAGCCGGTCAAGCTAATGACACGGTGCATTGAACACGCACACAGGCATTCCCACGTTCAAACAATCCTAGACCCATTCATGGGTTCAGGCACCACACTCCGCGCTGCCAAGGACCTAGGCCGCCGGTGCATCGGAATCGAGATCAACGAAGAGTATTGCTCCATCGCTGAGGAACGGCTGAGGCAGGAAGTTTTCGCGCTATGAGCCCCAACGCCATATTTTCCGCTGACAGAATTTATCGGTACACGCTGTCCCGAAATTTGGGTGATCTTTTCACCGTCGGTAAACCTGGTTATGTGGCATTCTGCTGCCTAAATCCGAGCACTGCCGACGAAACCGCCGACGATCCAACAATCCGCCGCTGCATCGGATTCACGAAGCTATGGGGATACAGTGCGTTCGTCATGGTGAACCTATTTGCCATTCGCGCAACCGATCCGAAAGTCATGCTGATGCACCCCGAACCTGTCGGCGCGGCGAATGACGAATGGCTGCTCAAAACCGCCAAAGATGCGGCGGTGTTCATTTGCGGATGGGGCAATGACGGCGAGCACAAAGGGCGATCACTTGAAGTTACGCGCGCACTCCGAAGCGCCGGTGTGCATTTGATGCGCCTTGGGGAGTTGACCAACTGCGGACAGCCAAGACACCCGCTTTACCTTTCGTCCAAACTTGAACCCATTCCGCTGTGAAACCCCGCAACACCTGGCTCCTGTCCGTCCTCCTGTTCGCCGCATGCCGCCCCGATTGCTCGCACCTGCGCCCAGGCCAGCAATTCACCATGCGCGGCCAGGCCCCGACGCCGACCGACCGGCCGGTTTACACTGTGCTCTCGATCACGCCGGAAGCGGTCGCGTATGCGGTGCGCGGCGACACATGGCCGGAGGGACGGCACGAGACGGGTCGAGTGGGTTGCGCGGTGTTTCTGCGGTCAACGAAAAGAAAGGACTAGAATTATGGACGACTTGCTAAGTGAGTTTCGCAACTGGTTAGATTCGCAGACGATTACCTCAGAAAACATCGGCGACATACGTCGGCAGTGTTTTGTGCCCTGGGATTCCAAATGGAATGGAGTAGTTCGGGAGTGGACTGCCGAGAGGGAAATATCAACGGAGGCAAAATGAACGACGAAGACGGCGAGCCTGTTTGCCAGCGTTGCGACGGGCAGGGGGAAATCATGGTCTGCATCGATGACATGTGCCGCAACAGCGGACAATGCGTGCACGGTGATGGATACGTGATGTGCCCAACGTGCAAAGGAACCGGAGACGCCCCCGAATGAAAGTCCGCATCCCAGGCATCGCGCTTAACCAGACCGGCGAACCTGATGCGCTCAACGACCGCTCAAGCCAGCCGATCATGGAGCTGCGCGAGACGTTCGACAGTGAGCGGTATCACGAGTGGAAAGATTGGCTGCGGTACAAACGAAAAGCCCCGAAGCGGCCGAGCTCCGGGGCATAGTGCGCGATTGCGCAAGATGGTCAGATCATTTCAGTCTCGCCAACAGTAAACGCGGCTGATTCCTGATCGAACTTCGTCCGCACACCTTTGACGGCCGCCTTGAGTGTATCTACTTCGCCAGCGTTGACCATCACAACCCATGCGGCGTTCTGCCACTTGAGATAATTCGGCGGCGCACCCATGAAATGCACCAAGCCCGCTTCGCACCGGACTGCCGTGTCCATCTGGTCAACGAACGCGGCCCATTGGTCTTGCGTGAGCTTGTCGTCTGAGTTTCCGATTTGAATGGTGATAGTTTTCATGTCTGCGCTTTAGCAATGGCTGCGCGGGCTTTTTCGTGCCATGCGTAGCCGCAAAGGTCTCCGTCACATCCAGTCTGTTCTAAGGCTTCGATCAGCACATCGAGCAAATCGGGCGCTGCCGTTATCAGATGGGCGTTAGCTCTCGCTTGGTCGCACGGATAGAACTTCTGATGGCTCATTGCATCGTCCATCCCGTCAGATTGAACTGATGCGATGATCTCTCCTTTGGTTCCGCTACAAGTTGTCCGTGGCCTCGGAGGCGTGACTGTACGGCCGGTCATGGTCCATGTCCCAGCACTCCATCTGATACGCGATTGCTGCCGCTCGCGTCGGGTAGCGGCCGGTGTTGGTGACCGGCTGGTAGTCTCCGATGTACCAGTAGCCGCTGGTGAAATGGACCTGCTCTTCGAGCCCGGCTCGGAATTCTTGTCGTGTCTCTTTCTTCATCTCAATTTCCTTTCGTTCAGGACGTCCGGGGACGTCACCTGATATGCGTCGCGTATGCGGCTTTGGCTGCGCGCTCAGACCTCCGAGCGGCCCGGTTGTAGCGGATTAACTCCGCCGAGGCGCCCGCGACGGGCGATCCGTCTAGGATATTGGCCGGCACCCCTGACTTGATTGCATCCCGCCTTGCGGCGGTGAACTCCGCAAGGGCTGCGTCCAGCTTGGTGGTATTCATTGGTTTCCTTTCGTCGTTTCAGTTTTCTTCGGCCTCCGTCCAATCGTAGTTTTTCACAAAGCCAGCATCGCCAAAATTGCCGTGCCCAAGATCAACGCCCCCGCCAAGAACCCAAGCGCGACATCTCGCGCCATGGTCCATGGTGTCCGACCGAACGCGGCTGCCATGATCCGGTCTTGACGCCGCTCATCGATCTCGGCGGCGCGCTCCAGATCGCGATAGGTGCCCGCGACTTCGGCGGCGGCCACTTCGCCGCGATATTCGGCCAGCAGCCGGTCACGATGGCGGGCGCAGATCGTGTGCGATTCGCCGGGTTGCGGCACAATGCCCGATTCCTGCTGGCACCAAGCGCAAGTGCTCACGATGCCGCCTCTCTCGATGTAGGGGCGGTCAGCCTGTCGTCTCCTTCGTATGCGATGTATTTCATTTTCCTCATCGGCCTCTCAGCCGCCCGCCCCGTGGTTGCGCCGGGGATTGCCCTTGCGCTCACATTACCCAGTGAGCGCGGCGGGGTGAAGGGTCGTGATTGATTTACACCCTAGGCGTCAGCTCTCGGTCGAGTGGCAGCGATCCGTTGGTGGCCTCGACATCGTGTCCGCCACGGAGCACGTAGCCCGGACGGCAGAATCCGGAAATGAGTTTGCGCGTAACTTTTTCCTCTGTCAGGACTACGTATTCCTTAATGCAGTCCCCTTCCCGTTCTTCCATGTAGTGCAGTAGTTTCATCGTTCAATTTCCTTTCGTGTTCTCCGTCTTGTTCGCTTCGATTGTCAGGACGTCCGGGGACGTTACCATACGGTCAGGACGGCCCGCGTGACTTCCGAGATTTCTTTTGCTTTCCAGTTCGCCGCGACATACCGGCGAATGCGCTCCGATGCCTGACGCAGTAATTCCTCGGCGTGCTCTCTGGCCTGTTCGGCTGCCTTCAAGCGCTCCGTTGCGGCCACCATTTCTGCGTAACCGTCCACGTAATCCGGGTTGCACTCCGGCAAACCGAGCAGCGCCTCGCGCACAACTGTTTCACGCGTGGTCGGAGTCTCCACGCGCTGTTCGAGTTGGACCTTCACACTCATCTCAATTTCCTTTCGCGGACGTCTGGGGGTGTCAGTATCCGCGCTCAAGAAAGCGACGTTCCGCTTCTTCGCTTGTCAGTCCTCCGTTTTTCGCCCTCTCGCGATCACTTCGTGCCTGTTCTTCGGCATCTTCCTTGAGCCGCTTCGACACAGCCCGCTGCTGCCTGCTAATTTCCCGCCGGCCATAGTTCGACTGGTGAAAACTGCTATTGATTCCGTCCGTTGTCATCGTTCAATTTCCTTTCGTGTTCTCCGTCTTGTTCGCTTCGATTGTCAGGACGTCCGGGACGTCAGTACGACCCGAGCTCATAATCCGCGACCGCCGCGGCCAACTCCGCCGAACGCAGACAATCTAGCAGAGCCGCTTGCGTATGCAAGGTTTATTTTGATTTATTTTCGAGCGCTGCCGAACCGCTGGTATCATTGCTCGCAACCACATTCTCGACAGCCGTCTTTTTGCCTTTCGGCCAGCGTTTAGCGCGCGCTCGCGCCAGGTTGCG
>Ga0209431_10001335_pt1 | contig 20520 bp, 19 predicted proteins | sample RifCSP13_3_FD_184021 | JGI IMG/M metagenome (GOLD analysis project Ga0209431, IMG submission 184021) | Soil microbial communities from Rifle, Colorado - Rifle CSP2_sed 13_3 (SPAdes) (version 2) | ecosystem: Environmental > Terrestrial > Deep subsurface > Rock core/Sediment | place: Rifle...
GAACCGTAATCATGATGTTGAAGCTGTTTTTGAAAAACAAACCGGCATTGGAAAAATCACCATTGATGCAATACCTAGAATATCCGAAATAACCATTGACGGTACAATATATCTGCCTGATGAATTACCTTTATCATTTGATTGGGCAGAAGGATCAGAACATATTATTACGATTTTAGATGTGGTAAAGCAAACTCCCAATACAAGATACAAGTTTGATTCATGGAAGGATCAAAATACAGATATTGATAGAACTGTAATTGTTGGACCAGATACAAGTAAATTTATTGCCATTTACAAGACTCAGCATTTTCTAAAACCAATTTCTCAGTATGGAACAGTTTTGGGAGGGGGTTGGCAGGATCAGGGCTCTAGCGTAAGTTTTGAGCTAGAGTCAGATGTCGTATCAGATAAAAAAGATGAGAATATTCGATATGTTTTTAATTCATGGGACTTGGGTGACTATCTTAACTCGCCAACTAATAACATTGACGTCTCAGAACCTATAGCAGTAAGGGCAAATTGGGACCAACAATACAATCTAGACTTGAAAACAAACATTCCTGACTATACTCCATTTGGAGCAGGATGGTATGATAAGGGAAAACAAGTTGCTTTGATAGCAGAAGAATCACTAGTCTCGCCAAATTCGGATGTACAATATGCTTTTGAAAAGTGGATAAGCAAGGGCGTAAATCCTGTAATAATACCAAACGCACTTGAACCATCCACAACAATAACTATGAATGAACCATATGTTATAGAGGCCAAATACAAAAAAGCATATCTTGTTAATGTTTGGACACCATACGGTTCTGCTCTAGGCTCTGGATTCTATCCTGAGGGTTCAACAGCTGAAATCTCCATGAGTGAGGTTGAAGTCATCGTGGACAATAACAGGGTAAAGAAAGTATTTTCTGGATGGAACTCTCAAGGCTCACAAGCTCTGAATTTTGGCTTAGAATCTGGAATTGATGATCCTTCTATTGCAGGTGTTCAGAACCTTTTTCTCTTGGTTAGCAGCCCTTCAAATGTAACTGCAAATTGGAAGACACAGTATTATCTTGATGTTCAATCTGCAGAAGGCAAGACTGAGGGTTCAGGATGGTATGATCTTGGAAGATTAATACCTATATCAGCAAAATTACCATCCACCCCACCAGGTATGTGGTCTGTTACTACTTTTGATAAATGGGAAGGCGACTATGATGGAACTACTCCAAACGGTAGGATAGTCATGAATGGACCAAAAACCGTTATAGCGGAATGGAAGCAGGATCAATCACCTGGATTTGTCAACAGTATTATTCTTGCCGGAGTTGGAGTTGCGGCATTTCTAATTTACAACAAGACTCGACCTGGCAAGCTCCATCTCAAAAAAGCCAAAAAACCAGTACCAGTTAATGAACAAGAGGCAAGCTTTGATAAATTTTTTAATACAAGATCCCGTAGTTCTGACACTGGCCAACAATTTCCGTTTACGACTTCAAAACAAAAGTTCACAACCAAACTGATCAATTGGTTGTTTGGGAGATAGGATATGAAACATAAACTAGTTTTTATCATGGGAACAACTGCCATATTGGCATACATCTCAGGCTTACTCTTTGAGGCAGCAGCATTTGGAGAAGATTCCAAATTGTACAGATTTGCAAACTTGGGAAAATTTGACTCTGCTTGGATTCCATTTTTTATGGATGGGCAAATGTCCAAAATTGAAAAGCTAAAAAGTATTGCTGAATTGGAAATTTTTAATCCTAAACAGTTTATAAAATATGAGGAACTCTCGGGAACATCTACAGTCCCAAGTGGTGCATTTGGAGATGAAATAGTTCCGACACAAGTTTCTAATGAATCCTCACTACAAAATGTTGAAGACAAGTGTTATTTTGACTCTAAGGAGAGTTTTTCTCCATCACTTCACAACTCAACGGAGAAAAAGTGTCCATAGATATGAATAAGATTATCTTTTTTATAATTTTGACTGGATTAATCAGTATAACCGGAGTAGGTGCACTTCAAACAGAATTCACTCTAATCCCACAAGATCTTAGAGTTTTTGAACGCGATACTGTTGTAGCATGCACATGTTATGATAGCTCAGGAAATATTATCACTTGTGCTCCTCCTATGCCATCAGTTATGTGTCCTCCCCCTCCGCCTGTTTTTCCTTGAGGTTGAAAAAAATTGAAATTTGGTATGATGAAAAATTTCTTTGGAATCAAGATTATAATAGCAATAATTCTTGTTGCAATATCAGTTTCAGCAACTAGTGTATTTTTGTCCAGTGCAGCAGATGCAAATAGCCTTACCACTGATGCCATTCCAAAGGCGGCAATAATAGATCAACTCGATTATAATATTCCAAACGAAGAGTTCCAAAAAAAGGCTACGGAATTTCTTGAGAGCGCAGGATACCAAGTAGATATTTTTACAACAAAAGACATTACAGTTGACTTTTACAAAAAGTTACCAACACTTGGTTACAAATTTGTCGTGATAAGATCACATGGTGCAGCTGATACAACTGACCAATCTGTAACGTTATTTACTGGAGAAATATATGACATTGAAAAATATACATCAGAGCAGCTTTTTGGTCAAGTCAAAAAAGGCTCACCTCTCCTGGAAGTAACTTTTCTTGGTAATACAACAGGTTCTCAATGGGATATCACTAATGATACATACCGTACTATCACAATACCTGCAAATCAATTCTTCTCAAGTGATGAAGAATATTTTGTGATCACACCAACATTTGTTGATTCTGCTATGGAAGGAAAGTTCTCGCAGACAATATTTGTGCTTGGAGGATGTAAAACTATGCAAACAGATTCATTGGCTCAATCTCTTGTAAAAAGAGGAGCCTCGTCGGTAGCTGGATGGGATGATCAAATAGGTGCTTTTGATAATGACGCTGCCATGTTAAAACTGCTTGAAGGACTACTAGTCAATAAGATGGAAATGCAAGATGCTGTAGATTCAGCTATGAAATTATTACCTCCTTTTGAAAACATGGCGTTTCCTGCACGGATGAAGGTTTATTCCGAAATGACTTAGTTAATTTTTTTGCAAACATTTTCCAAACCTACCTGGAAAGACCATTTACTCCTAGACATTATTAGATTAAATATATCGACTAGCGATTTTTAGCATTGAAGCTTATCAGATTAATTTTTTCACTTGTTTTAGGATGTGCATTAGGTTTTAGTTTTCTTTTTTCACAACTGACTGCAGAACAAATCGAACCAATTAACGTAAGTAATAGTAAGGAAAAGTCAGACCTTGCGCAGCTATCTGTTTTAGGAAATAATGTCTTTGTTGTTTGGAGGGACAAGTCCACAGGAGATAAAGACATCTATTTTGTAAAAAGTTCTGATGAGGGATTGAGTTTTGAAAAACCTGTGAATCTTAGTGATAATGAGGGGCCATCAGCATTTCCGCGTATGGCAATAATTGGAGACAACATCTATACCACATGGTATGATTATACCCCAGGCCAAAGCGATATATTTTTTGCAAAAAGCATTGATAACGGAAACTCATTTGAAACCATTAACCTAAGTGACAATAAAGGGGTCTCGTACAATCCGTGGGTTGCAGCTTACCAAAATAATGTGTATGTAGTATGGAACGATGAAACTCCAACTGTAACTCAACTAAATATTACAAAACCACTAAACGTCGATGTTGTTTTAGGTACTTTGGATATACTTTTAGCAACAAGTTCTGATAGCGGTTCTACTTTTGCAGTCTCACAGTTGACTGATTCTTCTGGATATTCGTGGAATCCTAGAATAGCAGTCAATGAAAATAACGTGTATGTAGTCTGGAATGAAAAAACTGATTCAAATGATGAGATATTCTTTAGTGCAAGTAATGATAATGGTAAATCCTTTAGCAAACCAATTAACCTTAGTCTGACAGCCTCTCCATCACAAGATGCTGCACTTAAGGTGTATGGAAATCATGTGTATGTCATCTGGCAGGAATCACTGATGGGAGGTAGAGAGATTTTCTTTACAAAGAGTGATAATAATGGGCTCTCCTTTGGTGGACCTACAAATATCAGTAATAGAGGAGGCAATGCAGAACTTGATAGAGATACCCAAATGGCCGTTTCAGAAAGCAACGTGTATGTTGTATGGTCTGACATTTCTGTTAATGGAGGGGTATTTCTTACAAAAAGTTCCGATAACGGAATATCCTTTAGCAAACCAATTAAACTAAACAATTTTGAAAATGCTGAATTTGCTCAAATTGTACTACACGATGACGAAATCTATGTAGTTTGGAATGAGAACATGCTTGGCAATGAGGAAGTATTTCTAAGGAGAAGCCATGATAGCGCTCAAACCTTTGGGAGTATAGAAAACCTAAGTAATGATGAGGCAAAATCAAATTTTTTTGTCATGGGCCCACAAATTGCTTTATCAGAAAACAAAATTTACACTGTTTTTGAAAGGGAGACTGCAGAAACCAGTGATCTATTTTTGAAGGTTATTGGAAAGGACCAAATTTTACAAGAAGGCATGTTGCACTTGGAAACAGACAATGGTGCTGTAACAGTAGAGCTTAACATTGGCAAAGACTCCCCCGACATTGCAAAACCATCTGCATTTGAGCTAAAGTTTCTTGATTCAAATACAGGAGACCTACTTGAAAACGTTCACTACTCTTTTGAGATAGTGGATTTTGAAGGAAATAAGATTGTGAATAATGAAAATCAACAGGCAGAAGCAGGTACTGCTTTTGAAAATGTACAGTTTTCAAAGTCTGGTCCTACTACCATAAACATAGATGTGATAGGTACAGGAGTTGAGCCTCCTTATGAAACCAAGTTCTCGGGGAACACAAGTACAGTAATTACAATAGTGCCAGAGTTTCCTCTAGGGTTTATTGGTGTATTGATACTAGCTACAAGTGTGACCATATTTTTGAGAAAATTCAAAGGATATTAATCACTAGTGCAAAAAAATTACTTTTCAGCACGGCGTTACAATTAGCATGGACTAGAGAGTTTTCTGGAGTTTAAGATTAGGCAATCTATAAAGCAAAGCTATGGGACAAAAATAAAAAAGGAAAAAAATGTTTTAGTTGTTTTTCTTTGTTACTTGAAATCTCAATAGTACAAATGAGACACCTGCAATTGTTGCAAGCGTTGGTAACATCCAAAGTGCGTTTGAGGAAATTCCAGCAATTAATAAAGCCGTTGTACTAATTGGTATTAATTCTCCTCCTACAGGTAGGCTTACTATAAATGATTGAGATGTTGAACCCGGCGTATCAGTGCCAAGATCAAAATCTCCGTCACCATTCTGATCATTGAAGGAGCAAATAAACGCTGTACCTACACCAGTACCAGAAGTACTGTCTGGACCACCACCTACAGTTTCATCCCACTTTAATGGAACCTCTGGGCTAAAATCGCCATCTATAGGATCAGTGACAAAAATAGGTGTATCGCCGCCAGGTCCTAGAGCGCCATCATCGTTATTGACAATGCCTAATTCTAGTGGATCTCCATTTCCAAATAAAAGTGAAACATATCCTGTCTGGCCTATTGGAAATACAGCGCCAATTCTCTCACCAGTAACTAAGTCCGCATCATTTGCGATATACATTGTATCACCAGCATCTGGACCTTTTCCTTCACATAGAGTAGGATTAGTACTAATTCCAAAGTCTCCAGGGAAACCAGTCCCTGAATCAACATCAGGGTAAACGACGCCAATGCGCGTTACAATGACAGCGGTAGTTTCTGCTGGGGAAACTCCTACTCTAACTTCAGTAGTTGCACCTGATGAAAATAAGGATGGGACAAATGTAATATCAGCTCCTGGATCGGCACTTGCGCTAGAAATTAAAGGTACTATACCTAGCAATAATAAAGCACTTAGTGAAACGGCAAATGATTTTTTCATTAAACTGTTGTAATCTAAAGAGCTTAAAAGACTTGAGAAACTATACGTCCAGCTTGGAAACAAGATAGATGTATTCTAGTAAATCAAATCTAGATTAGCAAGTCCATTAAAAATTAAATGATACTAGATTTCTAATCTAAAATTTACAAATACAAAAACTAATAGAAATTTTTCAATAAAAATCATTATGATAAAAAAATTTTTGATAAATACACGATTGAAATACTTTTTTTCTATTTTAGTTCGAAGTTTTGAATGCTAAAGGCATGATCATTGTTTTTCATTTACAACAAAATAAATGCCATCTTTTTTAAATTATAAAAAATGAAAAATATTGTTGTTTGTAGACCTTATTTTCTAAGGTAGTGGTGTTGAACAGAGTGGTAGTGCGTCTGCTTGTTCTTGTGTAGTGCCTACTGGGTCATCTAACTCAAGGTAGTCACATGATGGGTTCTTACCTAACACGACGATCTTTACATCGTTGATGTTTTGTGCATCATTTGCACCGTTATAGGCAAAGTTCTTGATCTTAATGTAGGTCACATCAGAACCTTGGTAGCCTGTTACTGCCAAATCTAGTCGTCCTTCAGCTACGATGTTGTTGTTGTGTGTGAGTTTGCATATGATAACGCCGCTTCTTGGAATATCATCAGGACTGTGGAAGCTGCATTTTGTAATACGATTCTTAAAGACAGCTCCTTCTGGACCTACTCCATCAATCCTACTTATTACGAAATCTACTCTTGCAGTGTCAATTGGTGACTGGAGTTCAGTTTCTTTTGCACCAAGATCTTGAGCAAATAGGCTGAATGTAGTGGTTCCAAACAAGAATCCAGAACTCATTCCTACTGCTGCTATTGCAACTATTGCTACTATTGCAATTAGAATTATTGGTTGCATTAGAAGAATGTAATGTTAGTGTATTAAAAAGACTTGAGAAACTATACGTCCAGCTTGGAAACAAGATAGATGTATTCTAGTAAATCAAATCTAGATTAGCAAGTCTAGCATAACTCAATTTTAGGATCACAGGTAACCACCTCTATAAGATTCGTGCCTATTTCAATCATATAAAAAATTGACATTAAGATAAATAAAACCAATAAAAACTGGGATACGAGTAGAACTGGGTTAAAATTTCTGCCAAATAATAATACCAACGATTTTGACTTTTTGGCCGGCACGACCATTTTTCTTGAAATTTTTACCTCGTAAACTTTTGTAATAAAATAAAGTCCAAGAATAAAGAGAAAATATAACCCAAACGCTAACGTACTTGCAAAGGAAGTCTCAAAAATACTATATAAAAATCCAGTAATAATGTCACCATCTGGCTTTACATTATAGCTAAGGGATACCTGCATTACTACGTAGGTTAAAACGTTAAAACCGATTGCAGCTAAGAAAAACCTATAATCTGCTTTTTTTGGGTTCATTTGATCCGTTGATTTTTTAATTTCTGGGGGTAAACCCAACAGAATACGTCTTAATTTTTCTTTTTTAACTCTCCTTTGCTTTCGTTCCCAATTTATCAAACCTATAGAAACAGAACTGATAAGCAGGATTGCTGGATTTCTTACCAATAACATAAGGTCACCAAAATAGGGGGTGGCAAAAATTACCTTTCCATTTATAACATCAATAGTGTGTAATCCAACATCCTGTTTGGGGTTGTTATCTCCTTTTATTACAAAGCCGTCCTCGGTTTCTTCGATTATCCGATGAACGACATTTTTTGAAGCAGTATCTTCGCTTAAAATATAACTTACAATATCATCAATCTGGTAAGTAGGTTGTTTTTTAATTATTACTAGCGAACCAGGTAGGATGGTTGGAAGCATGCTGTTGCCGTGGACAATTAAGAATCCAGTATCTCCGCCCAAAGTGGTGGGCCAAAAAAATATCGCAAGTGGTAACAATATGACAATTAACAAAATAATTACCACTTTTTGCAACAAAAATAAATGCAATAAGTAATATTTACAATTAACTCGTAAAGACTTTATTATTACAGATTCTTTATAATTTTGGACTAAAACTGAACGAGTTAATCTAGATTTGATTTACTAGAATACATCTATCTTGTTTCCAAGCTGGACGGATAGTTTCTCAAGTCTTTTAATAGACTAAAATTACATTCTTCTAATGCAACCACTAGTAATTATAATTGCAATAGTAGCAATAGCAGCAGTAGGAATGAGTTCTGGATTCTTGTTTGGAACCACTACATTCAGCCTAATTGCTCAAGATCTTGGTGCAAAAGAAACTGATCTCAGGTCACCAATTGACACTGCAAGAGTAGACTTTGTAATACATACATTGCGAGTTGTAGGCGATTCAAATTCAGGAGCTGCAGGTGCAGGAGTTATAAAAACTGCATATAGAAACCTAATCACGGCATGCAGCTTCCACAGTGATGATGATATTCCAAGAAGCGGCGCTATCATATGCAAACTCACACACAACAACAACATCGTAGCTGAAGGACGACTAGATTTGACAACAACAAGCTATCAACATTCTGACCAAACCTACATTCCAATAGAGCACACAGCCTATCCTTACTCAAATGATGTACAAAACATCAACGATGTAAAGATCATTGTGTTAGGTGACAACCCAACTTGTGACTACCTTGAGTTAGATGACCCAGTAGGCACTACACAAGAACAAGCAGACGCACTACCAGCCTGTCCAGTTTAGAAAATAAGGTCTACAAACAACTTTTTTTATTTTTTTTTATTTTGAAGGATAATGTAAGATTATTTTTTTTCTATAACAGTCACATGAATCTATGCTAACTCATTTTAGATGTATTCATACGTAAAGATAGTTATCTAAATTGAATATAGAATTTATATCGACCATGCCATAATTGAAATTATCTATGGAGTTAGAATTTTTCTTATTTATCGTGATGTTTTCATTTCCAAGCATGCTAGTATTTGCAGATTCTACCGAAGAATCAGACTCTCTTTTCATGGAGGGTGAAAAGTTTTTTGTAATGGGAGACTATGAAAAAGCAATTTCATATTTCGATAAAGTCCTTGAGATTGATCCTACTAATCTGAGTGCATTAGCAAGAAACGGAGATGCATTAGAAAAACTTGGCAAAATTAAAGACGCGATTTCCTATTTTGATAAAGTTACCGATATTGACCCTGATTATACCAATGAGCAGGGAACTTTGTATTTAGATAAAATGCTTTCATTTGATAATGAAAATGCTAATACATTGTATAAAAAGGGAAAATCTCTTGCTATATACAATAATACCCTTGACCTTGCTATCTCATATTTCGATGCAGTACTTAGGCTAGAACCTAAACATGTTAACGCCTTGTACGGAAAGGGGGAGGCATATTTTCAGGGTGAAGATTTTGAGCAAGCAATCTTGTTTTATGACAAAGCCCTTGAACTTGATACCAATCACGTTGGTGCATTGAGTAGCAAAGGATATGCGTTTGCCAAGCTTGGTAATTTTGAAGAATCAAATATCTATACTGACAAAGCACTTGCCATAGCGCCAGATAATGTGGATGCCTTGTACAAAAAGGGAGGCGCTCTTCTTATTCAAGGAAATTCTGATGAATCTTTGTTATATTTTTACAAAGCCTTGAAGATTGTTCCAAAACATTACTTATCCGATATTAAGTTTAGCTATGTTGCTCAGATTTATCCATATAAAAAACTGGATGGGTTTGTTGAGGTTTGGGTTCGCGATTCGCAAGGATCCTTGGTATCGCACCTCAAGGTGAGAAATCTAGAGCGTATAGATCACCAGATTTTCAATGAAACTATTAACGAATGGCCCATTAAAGAAATTATAAACCATAATGGGAAAGATTATGAGGTTCATCAGCAAGAGGAGGTGATTCTTGTCAAAAAGCGGTATCTCAACGGGGGGGCAACAGATTATGGAGTTTATTTTCCAGAACCTGATTCACCCTTTGGCATAATTCATGCTAGCTATTGGCAATACGAAGTCGAAGTAGGAGACTCTGTCACAATAAAGCGTACTGCTTTTAAACCAATTTAGTGTTTTTTGACAGCAAAGCTCCAACACCTATAGCAAAAAAGACGACAAGAGGTACATACCGGTATGGATGCAAATTAAATCCTGTCAGGGCTGCCAATATGGGCATGGCAATAATAGTTCCTGCAATTAGTACAAGCGCAGAGTCTGCCTGTGGTAAACCTTGACGAGAGATTAAAAATAAGGTAACAGTTAGCGGGACAATAAATAAAAGAAAAAGATTATCAAATCTAAGCTGAAATGACCAAGCTGCAAAAGCGCTCCAAAAATCGATATAATCAAAGGTCAGACCTCTTTGTGCGATTTCTCCACCAAAATCTATGCCTAAAATAAATAATCCAATAATTCCAACGATGCCAATTATTATGTAAGATATCAAAATGTAAAATTTCTTTTTTCTAGGAATATCAGAAAGATAGGTAAAAAATAATGTCATTGGAAGATAGGGCGCAGTAAGAGGTTTTGAGAAAATAGATGTAACATATGAAATAGGAGAGAGAAACCACTTTTTCATAACTAGATACAAAGAAAGAAGGTAAAACAGTACCCAAGAGTTTTCGTATGTTGCCAATGTATCAAATACCTGAAATGTATAACTTTGAACCAAGACCATCATGGCTACTAATCCTGCAAATCTTTTTTTGGTAAGCTCGACTGTAAAAAAATATGTTAATGATAATAACAAAATGCTTACAATAAAAGGTATTACCCTCAAATTCTGGAAGAGAAATTCTGATGATTTGAGAAGAAAGTTTTTTACATGAAGAATGTACAGCGATTTTTCTACGCCTTCTCCATTTGGCCATTTTTCTACAACCTCTTTGACTCTCGCCAAATCCCCATACACTTTAGTTTCATCAATGCTGAGCTCCTGCATGGTCAATCCAATATAGCTAAAAATAATCGCTGTAAATACAACTGCTGCAATGCTAGGTGAAATTTCGAAATTGCAAATAAAATTAATTCCATTTTTAACCAAGCTTGGCAATTTTTTTGTATAGTAGAGTATTCCAAAGATTAGAACAGCAAGATTTGTCACAAGAATGGGAAGAAACATCACTCCAAGCTCAAAGGATTCGCCAGCTAAGCCAGAACCGTCAATTAGTGATAGGATAAGCGAAGGAAATACAAGTGATACTGTATTTATTAGAACTATTACTAGTGCAAATACAAATACGGCATAAGAAACAATGCCTGTGTTTTGTTTTTGCATAAGAACGGCTTTTTTACTCTCAATATAATAACTGTATGGGCTTTTTAGTATGGATATGCTAAATGTGATTCATTATCAAGTAGCTTCTTTTGATCAATAGGCCTAATTTTGATCAGTAAGCGACAAAATAAGAAAAATTCACCTAATCCATTAATGAAGAGGCAGCTGTTTCGTGCATGGTTCTATCTTAGGATGGGATTTGGTACGTATTGGTCATTTGTTTTTACGGGAATAAACGTCTTGACTGTAACATATTATTTAGCCATTGAAAGAGCACCGTTTCTAAAAGGAGTCTTTCCTACATTTCCCATATATGTATTATTTTTGGTAATTATTGGTGTTCCAATTCTTGTTGCAACAGGTTTTATTCACTACAAAAAAATTCCAGGTTTCCAGTCTGAAGCCGAGATAAATGTTGAAAACAATCCGTATATCTACAAACTCCAACCTGGATATGCAAAAGAGGTTCAATTTCCCCTGCAAATAGCTACAACCAAGATCCTTCTAAAACTAGCCTCTAATGAAAAAGTAACCCAAGAAGATATTAGTGAGATAAATGAGCTGCTAAAAAAGATGGATTACTTGATCAACGGTGGCTATGTCGGTTTAGGCAATAGAAAACTATCCTTTGGTGAAGGAAAAGAATGAGACGAATGTTTTAAAATTCAACTATTATTAGATAAAATATAGAAAAACTCTAAAACTCAAAGAATAAACAAAAACAATGAAAATTTTATGCGTTATTCAAAGATATTATCCTGTTATTGGCGGGGCAGAAAACCACGTAAAACAGTTTATGGATTATCTTTCAAAAAATCATGATGTAACAGTATTTACAACTGCTGCAAATGACCTGAAATCCTTTTGGAATAAAGATGCAGAAAAAATTTATCAATATGATTCTGATAATTATAAAGTAAAACGATTTGTTCTTCTGACACCTGGTGAGATAAATTGGGATAACTACGCGAGGGATTTTCCTTTGGCTCTAAGCCAGCCAGGTCCTTTTTCTGCAAAATTATGGGAGGAATTAATAATTAACAAAATTGATTATGATTTGATTTTTGCATCCTCATTTCCATTTGATCATATATTGCCTGCATACGCAGCCTCAAAAAAATGGAAGATCCCGATAATAATAATGCCACTAATTCATTCAGAAAATCCGGAGGTTTTTCTTACTGCAACTAGACTTTCGATGCTATATTATGCCGATGGCATTGTTGTCAATACCAATTATGAGAAAAAATTTCTAGGAAAAAATGGAATAGATGAAAGGAAAATCTCTGTTATATCCCCCCCTATATCCATTAAGACAGATGTGCAATTGAATCCAGAAAAATTTCAAAAGAAAATTGGACTAGAACCAGATGAAAAAGTTGTATTATACGTAGGGGCGAAGGGTCAAACCAAAGGGATCTTCAATTTGATAGATGCTATGAGTTTAGTTTGGAAAAAAAATCCTAAAGTTCGACTCGTCGTAGCAGGTCCTGGTTCAAAAGAATTTGACCAATATTGTGACAAACTTTCCAAAAAACTCAAAGAAAAGATACTTGATCTTGGTTTAATTTCTGAAGAGGAGAAGCAAAATGCTTTTCGTGTATGTAATGTCCTAGCTCTTCCCTCAAAAAGTGAATCATTTGGACTTGTGTATCTAGAGGCTTGGCATCATGCAAAACCTGTAATTGGTTGTGGAATCGGGGCAGTTTCAGATGTAATTGATGACGGAATAAACGGTCTTTTAGTTGAATTTGGAAATATATCCGAGCTAGCTGAAAAAATTTCCTATTTATTACAAAATCCAACAATTGCAAAGAAACTTGGAGAGGAAGGAAAGAAAAAGCTAGAAAAATATTTCCCTGAAAAAAGCTTGAAAGAATTTGAAGAAAAATGTGTTAAAGTTATTCAAGAATATGCGAATTCACATTAACTGACTTTACCAAAACTCCGGCAGGTAAGGGATCTCTTTTTAAAAATCTGCTAGGAAGCCAAAGTTTGTCAGTTGAAATTGAAAATTCAGAAACTGATTTAGTTACTTGTTTTGGAAAAATTTTAAAATTAAATGTTTTTGATTTTAATTTTGATAGTCTTTCTTCTGCTATTTTTTGATTCTCAAATTCTACTTGTAAAGTAAGTGGTACAAAGGAAAAAACATTCAAAATAATTTCATGTTTCAGTCCTATTTTTGTTGGCAGATAAAATATAGTTTTACCAACTGTTGCTGCTCCTGGAAACATTCCAGAGGAATAAAATACATTAGGATTAACTTGATTCACTCCAATTAATTTTGTAAAATCAAGGTTACTCTCTAGGTTAGTGTTTTCAAGATATTTTTTTACATCTTTACTGAAAAGTTTATCGAATAATTTTACATCATCAGGAGTCAATTTTCTAGTGAAATTGACAAATTCAGTATTTTGGTTTTTTAATTTATGAAAAATTTTTCCTGATTTGATTTCTCGTTGAAGATCTAGGTAATACTTGGCAAATGTTGACATTTTTTTTGCTTTTGTGAGTAAGGAGTTTTTTTCTTTTAGTACCCCAATGATTGCATCTATTTTGTCATTCAATTAATTTTAATTAAATTATTATCCATAAAAAGTTCACCTCTTTCATGAATAAAGTCTGAAACAGTTGAATTTTGCCTAAAAAATTGAAAACTACATTTATCTAAAGGTATAAAAAAATATCTAAATGAAATTCAAAGTAATTTTAAGAAAAGTAAAAAACTTTTCATACACTGTTATCAAAGTAATTTTAAGAAAAGACAAGAATTCTTCTTTAAGTATTTTTCCGGTAAATGAATTTAATTTACATAAAAAACAATGGGAAAAACTCGGTTCGGATGAACCTTATTGGTCAGTTTGTACGATCAATGGAAAATATGTAAAAAAAAAATTTACCAAAGAAAACGAAATAGAATTTTATAATTCCGGAAAAAATGTTATTGAAGCACTTCATAAAATCTGCAAAAAAGCTGGTATACAATATGAAAAGGGTTCATGTTTAGAATATGGTTGTGGTGTCGGTAGAGTAACTTTACAACTTGCAAAAGAGTTTTCATATGTTGTTGGAGTAGACATTTCTAAAAATCATATTCAGATTGCAAAGAAAAAAAAAGATGAATTATGTATCAAAAATGTTGATTTTCTACTATTAGAAAGGGGGGTTGAAGATATGATGACTATACAAACTTTCGATTTGATTTTCTCCATAATTGTCTTACAACATATTAGAAAAAAAGAAGTGTTTGAAATTTTTTCAACCTTTATTAAAATTATAAAGAAAGGAAGTCTAATCATTTTTCAAATACCAACTTACCATCCTGATTATAATTTCGAAACCCAAGGGAATTATAACAAAAATGTTTTGATGGAGATGCATGCTGTTCAAGAAAAAGAAATAATTTCATTTTTTTCTGAAAACGAATGTAAACTAGTAAATTCATATGATGCGAATTTGTGTGGTGAAAAATGGATAGATAAATATTTTATTTTCAAAAAATTATAAAACTTTTAATTTTATTGTAAACCCATTTTTATTTTTTCTCACAAATTAAATTAATAAATTTGGATCCATAATTTTTTTCGTCAAAATCATAGCTTGAAATTGTTATTTTTTCATTTTTATTTAGGGAATATATTTTGAATCCTAATTGATGTAGTTTTTCAAGGTATTCTTTTGGAGACCTGCCTGACTTTTCAATTGCAATAGGCCAAAATTCCGTAAATAAAAATATCTTATGATTTCTAGAAAGAATCTGGTTCATACCCTCTAAGGCCAACATTTCAGAACCTTGAATATCCATCTTAATCAAGTCAATTTCCTGTTCTGGTAAGAAAAAAGAATCTAACCTAATTGACTCAATTTCAATTTTGTTTCTTATTTCATCTCCAGGAAAAATATTAGCATCAAATATTCTATGATCTCCTATGTTTTCATCACTCAGGAAAAGAAAGGTTTTTCCATCGTAGTTAGAAACGGCCTTTTTTATTGGTGAGATATTGGTGCATTTGTTAGCTTGGATGTTTTTTATAAGTAATTCATAGTTTTTAGGATCAGGCTCAAATGCAAAAACCTTACCTCTATCTCCAATCCATTTTGAAAATAAAATAGAAAAATACCCTATATTTGCTCCTATATCAATTACATTCATACCTTCTAAAACAATTTTTTTAAAATATTCTGTTTCTTGAGGTTCCCAACATTTATTCATATACAAAAATTTTGAAATTATATTATCTTTAGGATTCAAATACATTTTTGTTTTGTATAAAGTTTTAACAAAAGGATGTTTTAGTTTCTGAAATTTTTCATATCTATAAGTCGTTTTGTAATACTTTAATACATTTTTTAGTGATATTCTTCCTGTTTTAACGCCTTCAATATAGTATGATATTTTTTTCATATTTCTGTAGTAACCTTAATAGTCATTTAACAATTCTTCTTTTCAAGCATGGATTACCCTTATATTTTTAAAATAAACATATTCATATTAATTCGAAATCCATCAAAACATATTCAATGAATGAAAAAATAAAAGAAACCATGATTAGGGTTAAAGACGAATCTAAAAAATGTCAGTCTATCGAAGATTATCTTGAATTGTCATATTCTTTTAGATATGAGGATTTATCTTTTTTCCCACTTCAAATTAAAGATGAAGTTTATTGCCTTTTGAAAGTTTTATCAGAAAATCAACCGCAGACATTACTAGAAATCGGGACTGCCAATGGTGGAACTTTATTTTTACTCTCAAAAATTGCAACTGATAATGCAAACATCATAAGTATTGATTTACCAGATGGTCAGTTTGGTGGAGAATATTTCCCAATTTGGAAACAGCCATTGTACGAATCATTTGCGTCTGAAAATCAGAAAATTCATCTAATTAGGGCAAATTCTCATGACAAAGATACATTTGCAAAAGTTAAAACCCTAGTTGGCGAAAAGAAGATTGATTTTTTATTCATAGATGGAGATCATACCTATGAAGGCGTGAAAAAAGATTTTGAAATGTACAAGTCTCTTTTAGCTGATGAAGGAATAATAGTATTTCATGATATTTGTAAAGGGAATACAAAAGATGTCAACGTTAACAAATTTTGGAATGAGATTAAATCTAAATATTTATCTGCTGAAATTATTGATTCTGATGGTACCTATCACTATGGTATTGGACTAATAGTTAATAGTATCCAAAAAGGGGAATCAAAAAAATACGTTGAACTCTTGAAGACTATACTTGAAGTAAAAAATGCCCAATCTATTAGAGACAATAGAGAATTTTTTGAAACTTTTGATCCATTCAAGGGAAAAAAAGTTCCACTTGCGCAAAAAGAACTAAATCAAATTAAAAACACTATTTATTTTCGAGTGGGTTCAAAATTATTTCGATTTAAAAGAAAATTTTATCCACGAAAGTGATTACTCAAAATACTCTTCTCCAATCCACTGATTCTCACTAACTTCTATCATAGACTATGTCCTTGAAGCTTTTATCACTTCATCATACATCTCAAGAATCTTTCTGTTCATTTTTTCATGAACATATCTTTCTTCAAGTACCTTTCTTCCGTTTTCGCCCATTTTTTGTGCCTCTTGGAGATTTTCAAGTATGTGTTCTATTGCTTCCGCCCATGCTTTCTCATCGTTGATAGGAAGAACAAGACCAGTTTTTTTATCCTCTACAATATCTGTCATTGGCCTCACATTGGAAACCAATACAGGTTTTTTTTGCATGAATGCCTCAAGAATTACCAATCCAAATCCTTCAAACAGGCTTGGAAAAACAAGAGCTTGTGAAGAAGCTATAATGTGATTTTTTTCTTCCTCTGATACATGTACCTTGAATGTAACATTATTTTGTACCCTATATTGCTCAACTAATTTTTCTAAATCATTACGGTAAGGACCTTTTCCAATAATGATTAGATTAATTTTAGGAAATTTTTCTTTTACCAGTTTTAGCGCTCTTATTACAACCTGGATATTTTTGTAAAATACTAGTCTTCCAACATAAACAAACTGATGTTGATTTATTTTTACAGCTTCAGCTTCTTTGATTGGAATTGCATTATGAATTACATATATTGGTTTTTTTATGCCAAATTTAATCAAATCATCTCTACTTGCCTCACTAACGGTATGTATTGCAGCATATCTGGAATTTTTATAAACTTTTTCCAAGAGTCTTCCAAGCAATGCATTAAGGCCAGAGTTTCCTTTTTGTTTTTTCCATTCTTTCCAAAAATTTGGATCAACTGAATAGACATCATGAAGAAGCATTATGTGTTTTTTTGAGCTAAAATACGATATCCATGCACCTGCAAGTGCAGCTATTGCATTAGAATGAATGATGTCAATTTTTTCTTTTTTAATTATTTTTAGTCCTACTCGTATAGCAGCTAAGGTAAACCGTATTGTCTCAGATAGCGATGTTTTATTTTCTCCAAAAGGTAATTCAGATGAAACAAAAACAATTTTGATATTAGGATGTGTTTTGAATTCTAATCCTTCAAATTTGTGAGTGATGACCCAAACTTTATGACCGTTTTTTGCAAGCATGTCGGCAATTATAGTAAAAAGCGATGTAGAGCCCTCAAAGCCTGGCAAAAAATAGTATGAAATCAAAAGAATATTCATGTTAGATTCAGTACTTTGTGGTAGTTTTAATTTGTCGAGTCAAACTTTGGTTCAAATTTTATCCATTTATTTGTAGGTTAAACTGTTTAACTATCTACAACGGATGTAGATAATTCATGTCGAATCAAAAAAATATCAAAATTTACTCACTTTCTACCACCTATCCTGATTCTGCAGAGTCGCCAAAACCAAAGTTTGTCCATATTGTAAACAGAGAATTGGTAAAATTGGGAGTATCAGTTACAGTAATAACCCCACATTCAAAAGGTTCCAAAACAAAGCAGATAATGGATAATGTAGCAATCAAACGATTTCGATACCTTCCGCAAAATCTAGAGTTAAACTATTCATCAGTTGCTGAAGGAATAAGAGGCTCCAGATTCGGCAAAATGAAGATTGTTCTACTAACCATCGGCCTAATCACGACAACTATCTCCGAATGCATCAAAGCAAAACCAGACATTATTCATGCACATTGGGCATTTCCAGGTGGTTATGTTGCGTCATTTGTGTCGAAAATATTTGGATTAAAGTATGTTGTATCTATTCACGGTGGAGAAATTCCTCTCTTGAAAAAATTTAGCTTCTTACAAAAGCCAGTGATAAAATGTCTTAACAAATCAGCTCAAGTAATAGTTAACGGCAATTATTCAAAAGAAGAGCTTGAAAAAATGGGGGTAAGAAAAGAAAAAATGATTAAAATTAATCCACCTCCAAATTTTGTAAAACATTGCTCAGATCAAGAGTTTCTAAAAAATTTTAGAAAAAAATTTGTAGATGAGAATACAAAAATAATATTATTTTGTGGAAGACTAACAGAGCGCAAAGGAGTCGAATATCTTATCAAGGCATTTCCTGCAATAAAATCAAAAAATGTCCATATGATAATAGCTGGAGGTGGCGGAAAGGAAGAATATCTGAAAAAACTATCATCATCATTACATCTTGAGAACAATATCACATTTTTTGGACGAGCAAAGGATGATGAGCTGGGTTTCTTGCACGATATCAGTGATGTTTTTGTTTGTCCATCCATTATTGATTCTCAAGGAGAGACAGAAGCATTAGGATTGGTTATTCCTGAAGCAATGGAATCACAAATGCCTGTTATAGGAACAGACGTTGGTGGAATACCAGACATTATAAAAAATGAAATTAACGGAATCTTGGTTCCACAAAAGGATCCAAAAGCTATTGCAAATGCAGTTGACAAAATATTAGGTTCTCCAGAATTTTCAAAAAAGCTTATTCAAAATTCAAAGGATACCATTAAAGAATTTGTGCCAGAAATAATTGCACAAAAACATCTCAAAGTTTTTCAGGAAATTGTTTCAGCCTCAAATAAAACAGATTAAAACTACAGATACTTATTTTCATTCATCAGTAGATTTTTTTTGATATAATTAACTGATGATATTGGCGACGGTTCAATTTCAGATAAAACTGCGCGATATATTGAAGAATAATCAAACAAATAATTCAAATTCATTAATTTTGTCAAAAGACTTCCGTTTGTTGAAAGAACTTCCTTGTAATCAATTCCTTTTTGCTCAAAAAACTGCTTGAAAACCTTCCATCGTAGCTTTGTTTGAATGTGGTCATCTCTTCCCTGCACCAAAATTGGCTGAACATTTGATGGAATCTCCCAGGATACAATCCCATTATGGCATGCCTCGCCTACTTCTTCTATCATTACATGCAGCTTAGCATTTTCCTGAAGTGAATTTTTAAATCGTACCGCTGAAGCTTGCAGTCCTTGAGGATAATACACTAACGGAATTTTTGTAATCCAAGCTGCCAAATCCATGGCGGGATTTGTTTCAGTCAGGTTTGAAGAACTAATTTCCTTTCCAGTTTTTTCTAATTGATTTAATGATTCTTTTACCTCCTCTTTTCTTATTGGAATTACTGGTTCTAGAACCTTTAACATTGAATACAAAAACGAGACAAATGAAGCCCTTGGAGAATGAATCATAGGAATATTTCTATGATCTATTCCATATGCATCACAAAATTGCTGCATTTTTCCACCGCTTGCAAAACTAATTATTTTACAACCTAACTTTTTTGCAGATTCCAAAATTGATAGAGTTTCCATGGTATTTCCAGAAATGCTAGTTGTTACAACCAGTGTATCAGAATCTACATTATTTGGAATTAGATGACTCTTAATAGATGAAACATGAATCTTGGTTTTTGACAAAATGGATGCAAAGATATCATTTATTGCACCTGATCCACCCATTCCTGCAAACACAATATGTGAAATATCTTTGTAATCTATTTGTTTGAGTGGAGCTTCATATGCATTAACAGCTATCTCGGGCCAGCTATCATACGTCTTATGCATACCTTGATTGTCAAATCTTTCTAGTTGAGACTTATCCACAAGATTTCGACGATGAACTGTTTTAGTTGACATGAGTATTAGCTCAGATTATCCTGAAAGAGTGATTGATTGGTGATATAGTGACGAAGATCTCGCTCTGCAAACTTTTGTCTTTTAAACACAACGCTTGCAAAGACTCCAAGCATAAAGCTTACAGCACCTAATATTATGAATCCAGTTGAGAGGCTTGTATTGACTAGCAAGATATTAGAAATTGTTAGAAGCTTGGCTAAAATTCCGCCACCAATTAAGATTCCAGACAAAACTCCAAATGCAAGAATTGGCTTGTGGTATAGTAAAGTTCTTGAAATAA
>Ga0209431_10001337_pt1 | contig 20511 bp, 32 predicted proteins | sample RifCSP13_3_FD_184021 | JGI IMG/M metagenome (GOLD analysis project Ga0209431, IMG submission 184021) | Soil microbial communities from Rifle, Colorado - Rifle CSP2_sed 13_3 (SPAdes) (version 2) | ecosystem: Environmental > Terrestrial > Deep subsurface > Rock core/Sediment | place: Rifle...
CCCAGGCGGATCCCCTGCGGCTTTAGTACCAGGAACCGCACCTAACCCCGCACCCCAAACAACAGGCGGTGCAAACAGAGGACTTTTGAACACCTTGCCAGCGAAGATTCAGGGAGGGGGACAAGTTCCCAGATAAATGCCCGCCAAAAAACCCGTTGTTAAAAAGAAAATCTCCTTTGAAGCCCAAGCCATACTTCGGGAATGTACCGAAAACCAACTGGCTTTTTTAAGTGACGTTTCTTCAAGTAAAAACTTCGATGCGGGGCTTGAGTTGATAAGGAATATGATCGAACGGGAAATGGCTGCGGTTTTTGCCTACTCGGAAGCCGACCCGCCAAAATTAGCCGTTTATAAAGCTCATGCCAGAGGCGGAGTGGGTAAATTAACGGTTTTTATGCATTTAACCAAAGGAGCGGAAGCTGAAAAAGACAGACGGGAGAAGGTGAAGAAACGTGGGTAGAAAGAAAAAGAAAAAGAAAAAAGGAAAGAAAGGAGGAAAATAGATGGCGTATGGTAAAAAATCAGCCCGTAAAGTAAAAAAAGGCAAAACAGGTGAAAAGCACATGATGTCTGGTATGCCTATGATGAAGGGCAAAATGATGATGAAAATGAAAGGCAAAAAATGAACCTCTTTGACCTATTAAAACAACAAGTAGCTAAGCGTACCCCGCTTGAGGATTATTTTGATTTTCTCAAACCCAAATCTATGACTCCTGATGAGATTATGGGGCAACTTGATACTGCAAACCGCAGTAGGATTATGGCAAACCCACAACCGCAGATGTCACCTATTGCTCCTCCAGCCTTGGATCAATTTGCTCCATCAACCCCCCAACAAGATTTAAGATCTTTCACTTCGGCAGCGGGTAACCAGTATCAAATTCCAGCTAACCCAGAGTATGACCAGATGGATATTAGAAGGCTTCTTGAACAATATTTCCCACTTGACCAAGTAGAAAATGCTTTAAAAGTTATTCAGAGTGAATCTGGAGGTGAATGGTGGAAAATAGGAGATGACTACATTATTCCAGGGGATATTTCTGAACAACAAGGTAGCCCAATTCCTTCCTACGGACTATTTCAAATTAGAGGCTTTCCTGGAAGACCCGACAAAGAAACACTTATGAACCCCGAAGAAAATATTAAATATGCTGCTGACCTTTATAAAAGGCGTGGATGGCAACCTTGGCAGAATACAGCGGGTTCATTAGGACTGATAGAATAGTGCTTGACTAATACCTTGGACTGTTGCATAATTGATTAGTGGAAAAGATCTGTATAGTTTGTGCCAGAAGATTCTTCATTTCTTCTAAGGAATCTATTGAGAGAAGAAAACGGAGAGAATATTGTTCTTTGGCTTGTTATCACAAAACTGATGTCCATTTGAAGACGAGATTTCAGGCAGGGCATGAGGGGATGAAATTGTCGAATAATCCAAGCTGGAGAGGTGGCCGAAGGGTTGATGATAAAGGATATGTGAGAATTAGTATTGGTAAACGAAAATGGGCATATGAACACAGATTAGTAGTATCAAAGGACATTGGTCGTAAATTGATGAGAAAAGAACAAATACATCACTTAGATGGTGATAAAGCAAATAATGATATTTCAAATCTTGTGTTAATAGAAAATGTGAGTTTGCATATAAAACTTTATCATGGAAAAAATGAACCTTGGACTACGGCACAAGAAATGGGATTGTGAGGTGATTGATTTGGCAAAACCAAACAGTAAAGCAAAATTAGGTTCAGGAGGTAGATTTGCAGCAGTTGCAAAAGCAGCAGGTGGTGGTAAAAAAGGTGCAGCGATTGCAGCAATAGCGGGACGCAAGAAGTACGGTGCTAAGAAGATGGTAAAGTGGGCAGCGGCTGGAAGAAAAAAGAAGTAACTTGACAAAAAAGTAAATACGTCTGATACTATAGGAAATGGCAGACGAACCGCAAGTAACACCGCAGACTGAGACTCCAAAAACCGAAGACCCAAAAACTGAAGTACCAGAAGCAAAAGGTACTCCAACAATTTCCACTAAAGATATAGAAGGCAAAACCCCAGATGAGATAGTTAAGTTTGTTTCAGAGCAATCCGAGAAACATGGTGTAACAAAAAAACAACTTGAAGATTACGAAAACTACATTAAACAGGTAAAACCATATCTGGATGTTATAACGGAAGATGAAGTTCTAACCAAACAAGTGGAAGATGCCTATAAGAAGAAGTTTAATATTCAGCAGGAAGATAAAAAGGATACCAAACCCCCAGACGATACCAGAAAAGCGGTTGAAAATAGCATAGTTTCTGCTTTTGAGACTTCTCATGGACTTGATAAATTAGAAGGTGATACTAAAAAAGACATGAATGTTCGAGTTGGGCAGGAATTAATGGAATTGTTAGACCCAAGTGGAACAAAAAGCTATAATGAGGTTATAAGTGGTGTTTCTTTAGAGAAATTACCTAAATATCTGGAAAAAGCCTACAGTTTAGCCACAATGAACGATACCATTAAAAAAGCTCAGGAATCAGCCCAAGCGGAAGCTAATTCTGGCGCAGCGGGTATTATTTCCTCAGTACCTTCAAATTCACCAGAAGGAACGGATGCAACCCTTACACCTACCGAAAGAGAGCTTGCCAAACGTATGGGTGTTTCTGAGGATAAGTGGCTGGAGAGAAAAAAACAAATCAATAGCAGAAATGAGGGTAGATAAAATTAAATATTTGTACAATCCTATTGAAAACGGTGCGCCAATAGCGAATTTTGTATTCAACTTTAAAAAATATAACCACGATGTGGGTAAAATCTTACAATATGAAGATGAGGAAGCCCAAGCCATACTCGGAACCTATGAATTTTTACAGGATCTTTCCAGAAGTGATGTAGAAAAGAAGCTTGAAGAGTTAAAAAAACCCTTCCCCTGTACATACTGTGATAAATCCTTTCCAGCCGCAATTGCACTTTCTGGCCACATGAGAAGCCACCAAGACGAGGTTAAAGATAAAGAAGAACCACTTGACTCTAATTTAGTACCAGTTGCAGAGGGAGCACCAACCAATATTTTTCAGGGACCTAATGTTGCCCAGATGCAAAGAAAAGCTAACCCCGACCAGCAAGAACAATTGAAAGATGATGAAACTGAAAACAGTGCTTTTTACGGACCAGGTTTTCAGGAAACACACGGAAAATAGCTTTTAGCTTTATTTTGCCCCCCATTTTACTACTTGACAGACATAAAACTGTATAAATTATTATTAGTTTACATATGGCACTTTCGGCAAGTACAGGATTTAGACTATACGGAGGAATTGATGTTGCAAATCAAGTCCTTCTAAAGATTAGAATAGGTAATTCCCAAACCCTTACACACGGAGAGCTTGTTAGAGTTAATACAAGCGGTTTCGTAGTTACCTGCGCAACAGGTGAATCCCCAGCAGGGGTACTGGTAGGGTTTGTAGACGCAAACGGAGTTCCACCTCACACAGCTTTCTGGATTAACAACGCAGGAATTACAATTTCAAATGACGACACAATCGTTACTTCTTCAACAAACACTACACGAACAGACAACTTTATTTACGCACAGATTCAGTATGATCCAGCAGGTACGGCACTTTGGTACAACGACGCAGATGCTGATCTTGCTGCAACAAACCTATTCCAATTCTATGATGTAGCAAGCGGGAATCAGGTAACAGAAGCTACGAGAAGTGATGCAAACGGACAGGTACAATTAGTTTCACTTGACCCTGACAATGACGGAAATGCAAGCAAGGGATTATTTAGGATTAACGAAAGTCAGTTTAATGCAGGGCTTGACACTGCAACAGCTAAGAACGCAGCATAAAGGAGATAAATGTTACTTAAAACAAACATAGGAGATACATTAGAGCCAGGATTCCTGGAGATCTTCCTTGACAACTACAAGGAAACCGAGAGAATCTTTACCGCACTCTTTTCAGTAAAGAGTTCTACCAAGCAGGATGAAAGAATTTCAGCCTTCACAGGCTTTGGTTATCCAGTACCCAAGCCAGAAAATGCCCCGATTACCTACGAAGACCCAATCCAGATGTATGACACCGTATTCACCCACGTTGTTTACGCTAAAGGATTCAAGGTTTCCAGAGAAGCGATTGACGATGACCAATACAACATAATTTCCCGCCTGCCAGGACTTTTGGGCAGATCACTGCGTCGATGGGAAGAAAACTCAGGTTCACTGGTTCTCCAAAGAGCTTTTAACACAAGTTACCAAGGCGGAGATGCAGTACCTTTGGCTTCCACAGTCCACCCACGATCAGATGGTGGGGCAACACAATCAAACGCTTCCGCAACAGGTATTACCTTAACTGAAGCAAACTACGAAACTGCAAGACTGGCGATGAGAAACCAGCTTGATGACAAGGGCATGAAAGTAGATGTTATGCCCAACAAGATTTATGTCCCGATTGCACTTGAGAAGACGGCAAGGATTATATTTGAGAGTAACCTGCGCAGCGGTACGGCAGACAATGATGTAAACTTCTACAAAGGTACACTCCAGATAGTACCTTGGATTTACCTCGACAACACTTCAACCACAGCATGGTTCCTCTGCGACACAGACCAAGCTAACTTCCTCTGGTTCTGGAAAGACCGAGCGGAGTTCAAGAATGACACATCTTTTGAGACAGACGCCTACCTTTATAAGGCACGGGAGAGATTCAGTAACGGTTTCGGAGATTGGCGTGGGTTTTGGGCTAGCGCTGGAGATGGTTTAGCCTATAGTTCTTAATCTTCTACGATAAGCATTTTTCCTATGACTTGGTTTGCAGTACTTCTGTAGTTTTTCACGGCCTTCAACAGGATAAAAAGGCTTCCCGCAATACAAACAATCTAAGATTGGTCTTCTCATTGATGATGACGCCAATTATAACTTAGTGCTTGACACGGGAGCAAATCCAAAGTTTAGACTTATATAAATGCCAGATCCGACAACAAGTTTTAGTAATTTAGCGGGCAGGTTGGAAAGAAGGACAACAGATCCGACTAATCCAGTGGCTGGCGATGAATATCTTAATACCACGTCAATTAACAGTACAACCATACAGGGATATTTACGTTACGATGGGCTTAACTGGAGAGGATTTAGGATTTCACAACAAACCAGTACCAGTACCTCCACTTCTACAAGTACGACCAGCTCAACAAGTACTTCTACAACGACTACGACAACCAGCACAACCACGACTACGACCAGTACAACTACTACATCAACGTCTACGACATCGACAACCAGCTCAACCAGCACAACGAGTACAACAAGCTCAACTAGTACAACTACAAGCACGACAACATCGACGAGTTCAAGTACTAGTACAACAACAACGGTATAGATATGCCTGACAGACAAAGCGGAACACATTTAACGAATTTAATAGGATATGTAAGGCCATTGGCTGCACCGCCTACTGACCCTGTAATAGGTGATGAATACTGGGACACAACAGGACATGGGTGGTGGACTTGGAGCGGTAATAATTGGTTAGGTGCGAATTTTACAAGTACTTCTACGAGTACGAGTACAAGCACAAGTACAAGTACTTCAACGAGTACAACGACAACCAGTACAAGCACAACGACGTCAACAAGTACCAGTTCTAGTACAAGTACAACAACAACAATATAATGCCAGACGCAACAGGAACAAAATTTAGTAACTTAGTAAGAGCCAAACAGTGGATTAACACTGCCAGTGATGCTTTTCCGACAGCCCCACAGACGGGACAGCAATTCATTGATACGGCTAACAACAGACTTTATGTTTACGATACGGGTGCGTGGTATTACGCAAGTTTGATTACTACTACCACAACAAGTACTTCAACTACGACAACTTCCAGTTCAACAAGTACTTCAACTAGTACATCAACGTCCAGCTCGACATCGACAAGTTCGACAAGTACATCGACAACGACAACAATATAATGGCACAAAAACAAACATATTCACTACCGCAACCAGTATGGGAACCTACGGCAAACGGGCAGGGGCATTTATTTGCTACAAGTTCAGTTGAGATTACAGCTCTAAAGTTGGTTTCAGGCGGTGCATCAGGCTTGGTTAAGATCTATGATAGTGCTTCTGCTTCTACAACTAACCTTAGATGGATACTGGATTCATCCACAACATATGACGATAACCAAGTTTTCTCAAACCCACTGTTTTTCAAGAATGGCGTTTATGCCGTAATTGAGCAGGGTGGCAATTTTAATTGTTCGGTTTGTGTAGCTGGTATCCCCAATCAGCTTTAAAATTTGACAACTCGTTAAATTTTGTTCCATACTTAAAATATGGAGGAAGCGCAGGACCCCAAAAGAGTTTGTATTTTTACCACGTTTGCAGATTTTTCCCCCGCTTACAGTTTATGTAGGATAGCCAATGACCAGATTAAGATGCTGGTTTCAAACGGCTACCACCCCACGGTAATAGTTCAGGAAGGTTTTAAGACCGAAAACGCAGGGGCTTTTGGTTTACCCGAAGTAAAACTAGCATATATTCCCAACGTACCCTGCCACAACGAAGTTAAAAAAGATGAAACTTTTGATGAGGATGTAACCAAAACAGAGTTAGCCCTGGAAGCTATTTTAAAGGATATTGACGTAGTTATTTCACACGATGTTATTTACCAAAACGCAGCCCTAAAACATAACTTTGCAGCCCGCAGGATTGCTTCCAAATACCCTAAGATCAAATGGTTGCATTGGATACACTCGGCCACCAGCCCGATTACTTTAAATGCCCTAAGACCCATATTTTCCGATGAATACTTAGAACTTGTTAAAAAACCCTTTCCCAATTCGCTTTATGTTTTCTTTAACCATTATTCGATTCCAAGAATAGCCAATGATTTTGGAGTTTCTGAGGATGTAGTTAGAGTGGTCCACCACCCATCTGACGTTGCGCAAGTATTGGGTTTGACCCCAGACGTTGCGAAATTCATGCGTGATAAGAAGATTTTAGACGCTGATGCGGTTTGTGTTTATCCTTGCCGATTAGATAGAGGTAAACAGGTTGAGATGGCGGTTAAGACGATGGCTATGATTAAAGACTTTAACCTTAAAATTCGGATGATTGTAGTGGATTTCCATTCTACAGGCGGGGATAAGATAACTTACAGGGATGATTTAAAAAATGTAGGTATTGACTGGGGTTTGAATAATGAGGAGTTATTTTTTACTTCAGAGTATAAAGATGAGTGGAGTGTAGAAGTACCTTACGAAGACGCACTGGCCATAATCCGATTATCTAACGTATTTATTATGCCTTCCAAGAGTGAAAGTTATAGTCTAATTACACAGGAAGCAGGTATGAATAAATGTGTGGTAGTTCTAAATCAGGACTTTCCGCCTTTCAGGGACATTTTCGGCCAGAACGCCATATTCAGGAAGTATTCTTCAAACATTGATGTACTCTCGGGACTTTCGGGAAATACGGATACGGCTTATGGCCCCGATAAATCTTCCGATGAGGAGAGGAAACACCACGAAAAACTTTACCACAAGGAAACCGCAGGACAAATAGTTACCAAACTTGGTTCTTACAAAGACTTGGCTTTATCTAACTTTTTGAGAAAATACCGTAATTTAGACTATGTATTCCAACACGAACTACAACCACTTTTTTTTGATGACTAAAAAAATATTATTGGAATTACCAACCAAAAAACTTTGTGATCGTTGTGGCAATGATTTACTTAAAGGAGATAATATGCTTCATTTCCCTTTTATTGAAAAGTATATTCACCTATGCCATATTTGCTACGATGGATTGAAATTAGGGTTATATAGGGATCAAAGAAAAGAGTTGCAGGAAATTGAATGACTACTGCTGCCATTGTCGGAAACGGAGTTGTAGGCAACGCAACAGGTACACTATTCAACATTGAAAAAAGGTTTGATATAGATGAATCCAGATCAACTTGTTCTTTACAGGAGGTATCTGAGTGCCGATATGTCTTTATCTGCCTTCCTACCCCAGTTAAGGAGGGTCAGTACATTGTTTCAGATATTATTGAACTCGTACGGCAGATTAACGAATACAGACAAGGTGCGATTTTCATTATTCGTAGTACCGTTTGGCCTGGTTTTGGCGACCATCTGTTTCACTTACTTCATCCAGAGGCTGTTATTTCCAACCCTGAATTTCTTTCTGAGGATACTTGGGAAAAGGACGTTAAGAATCCTAGCTTTGTCTTAATAGGAGGAGGAAACGGAGTTCATAGAGAGGAAGTAGCCGCACTTTACAGAAATGTAACAAAACACGCACCGATTATAATGACGGATAACATAACTGCCGAAACCGCTAAACTTTCCCTAAATGCTTTTTTTTCAACCAAAGTAATATTTTCCAACCAAATATACGACTTCTGCCAGAAAAGCGGTGCTAACTACCAGAGAGTAAAAGAGATACTTGAGAGACACCCTTATGGAATGAAGAACCACACAGAGATTTACTACAAAGACAAACGGGGTTTAGGCGGAAGGTGTTTACCCAAAGACTTAGAAGCGTTTGCCAACTACAGCCATTTACCATTGTTGGAGAAAGTTAAGGAAATAAGTGATACAACCAGTTAAACGCATACTTTATATAGAGATATTGAAGGAAGATTCCCCCAGTCGGGGAGGGATTTTGCTTCCAAGACCAGATACTACAAACTTTGACATAGCCAAAGTTTTGGAAGTAGGAGATGAAGTTAAAGACTTCAAGAAAGGAGATGTGATTTATGTTCATCACGGTGTTTGGGAACCGCTGGAAGTTGGAAAAAATAAGGCGTTTATCTCAGAAGTCGACTGTTTCGCCAAAATCGAAGGGGCTTCTAACGAGATTAAGAATTAAGTATTTAAAACTTTATACTGCCAAAGAGGTGGCAGAGATTGCGAGAAAATTAGGTGGATCTTAAACTTTGTTCAGTTTGCCAAGAACCTGCAACCTATGGTGACGGATTGACTTGGAGCTTGTGTTCCAAGCACAATCTCGAAGCTAACCCCCAGAAAGTTGAAGCACAGGAACCCAGTGAGATGATGGGAGACGGTATTCCCCACCAGACGATTGAAGGATTAACTTCGGTTATAGTACCCGTATTTAATATAGATTACCCCCTGCTTCATTACACAGGCCACGCATTAGGTTCGATTAGATACTTTGCAGGTGATAACCCGATTGAAATTATTATTGTAGACAACGCTTCACCTATAGGAGTGGAGACCGATGACTGGCACGCTGATAAATTAATTCTAAACAAGGAGAATTTAGGTTATGTTAAAGCTGTAAATCAGGGGATCAGAGCAGCTTTTGGTGAGTATTTGGCCATAATTTGTACTGATGTGCAGGTTTATGAACACTGGGTAGAGGATATGAAAGACGCTTTAAAATATGTTGATTTGGTTTACGGCAAACCAATGTATGGTGAAGTATTCAGCAGAGAAATTGAAGCCAGAGACCACAGAACCAAGTGGCTGGATAAACCGACAGAAGCAAGTTTGAACAATGACACACGGGACGGTTCGGCACTTTTTACCACTAAAAGAATGTTTGACAAACTAGGCGGGTTATTGGATGAAAGGTTTATGAACTATGCCGCCGATGTCGATTTAACAAGAAGGATGGAAGAAGCAGGGATGAAAGTAGCGGGTAGTGAGAGATTAAGAACTTTTCATATTTCCCACGCCACGGGATTTAAAGTTGAAGGCGATGCGGAGCAAATGAATGTAGATAAGGCAATCTATGCAAAGATATGGGACAAAAACCCAGATACACAGTCTTAACACCTGTTCACTGTTGGAATCAGTACAGGATAGATTGTATTAAAAGAGCGGGTGAAAGCCTTGAGAAACAAACCTTCAAAGACTTTGAATGGATCGTTGTCAACGACGGTTCAACTGTCGAGTTTACACTTCCGAAGTGGGCAAAGGTTATCAACAAAGACCATGCAGAACGAGTGGTCGCCTACAACGCAGGGCTCAAAAAAGCCAGAGGTGAGATTATTTGTTTCTTAGATTCGGATGACGAATACGAGCCCTATTATCTTGAGAGAGTGGACAGTTATTTTAGACGATGGCCAGATTATAAGATGTTCAACTTCGGGGCCAGATATATCCACCCAGACAATACAGAAGCACTTAGAGGTGCTTTTAAACCCAAAAAGAAAAAAGTCGGACACGAAATCTTCGGCGGGGGGCAAATAGTGAATGGTACGTTTGTTTTCCACAGAAGTGTTTATGATGATTTAGGAGCTTACCCCGAACAACATTTAAGAATGGATTGCAGTGAACTTAACTACAACCCCAAAGACGATGAAGGCAAACAGATTCCAGGGGAACGAGATCTTTTCATGTCAACTCCGTATGATTTCAGTGCAGCCATGCAGATGAAATTTCCTGAGATACGGAAGTTTTTTATGGTAGACCATGAGAGCGAACCCCGCTGGAAGATAGTTAAAGAGTTAGGAAATCCCTGGGGAAATGATTTTGCGATCTGGTACACCTACACAAGAAAATACCACAGTAAACCTATAGATGATTACAACTATATAGTACATTCAAAGATTGGGGTAATATGATCGATATTTTTATCTGTGCCTACCTGCGCCCAATGTTCACCGAACAGACCTTAACATACCTGTTTGAGCGCACTAAAGCCCCGTACAGGCTCTTTTTAATCAATAATGGGGGTAATGACGATATTGCCAAAGTCTACGAAAAAGAGATATTTATGACTATTAACCTGACTCGTAATATTGGAGTTACGGCAGCTTGGCAAATAGCCTTATCTTTAGCAGAGAGTGAGTATTTTATTACCAGTGATAATGACATTTATGTGCCTGACCTTGAACCTGATTGGTTAACACAGATGGTTAAGTTTATGGACGAACGGCCTGATTATGGTGCAATTTCCCTGCACCCCCATGTTGTAATTGGTGATGAAAGTCTCAATCCTAATGATTCAGATGATGTCAAAGATGTAGCCATGTGTGGTGCAGTAATGAGAATTATGAGACGACAGGCAGTTTGGGATGCGGGTGGGTGGAAGGATGAGGGTGATGCACTTTTAATCCGTGGAGATAGAGGCAAAGAAGAAAGAGTAATTTGTAGCAGGTTAAAATCGAATGGGTGGAAAACTGGTAGGACTACGAGACTTCGTGCTTACCATCCTTTTGGTAAAGAACAAGGCGGAAACTGGGGCTATCCAAAAGAAATTACCCCAGAGATGCAAGGCCATAGAAGAGAAATGGATGAGTATGTACAGCAGTTTGACAATATGGAGAGTTATGACCCTAAGACTTGGTTGCCAAAAACATGAAGTGTCTAGTGACAGGTTCGGCAGGATTCATAGGAGAAAACTTACTTCCCTTACTTGACGGCCACAATGTAACCACTTGGGATTTAACAGAAGGCAACGATATTTTTGAAGAAGGTTTTGAGGAGTTTGTAAAAATGTGTGATGTGGTTATTCATTTGGCGGCTTTGACTAATGTTGAGCAGTCTAAAAAAACCCCAATACCTTTTTATCTAACTAATACTTTTGGTACGGCGAGAGTGGCAGAACTGTGCCTGAAGTATAAAAAGAAGCTGGTTTACCCTTCTACTCTACACATTTATCACCCTTGGAAAACACCTTATGCCGACAGTAAGTACTGGGCAGAGCTTTTTGTTCAGAGAATAACACCCTTCGTACCCACGGTAATTTTAAGATTTTACAATGTTTTTGGTAAGGGAATGAATAACAATTCAGGTTCGATAATAAACCTTTTTCTAAAAGAAAAGCCAATTACGGTTTGGGGTAAGGGTAAAGCGACACGGGACTTTATCCATGTGAGGGATGTTGTAAGTATTGTAAAAGCTTCTTTGGGGAAGAATTGGAACGGAAAGATAGTAGACGTAGGTACGGGGAAGGGAGTTTCTTTAAAAGAAGTAGCTGAGACTTTTTCGGAGTTCAGAAAAGTACCTGTTGTTTACGAGAATAAACAGGAGATTGAATGGCCTATTGCCAATACAACTTTGCTTAAAAGACTTTATAAAAAGAAACTGACAACTAACATAAGAGAGGATATAAAAGGATTATGCCAAAATTAAACATTGGGTGTGGAAACGTACCTATAGCTGGATATACCAACGTAGATAAGTATTATTACCCTGGTTCTTCAGCACCTTTAAACGATAATAATTTAGCCCAAACTTGGGATAAAGAACACCCAGATTCTCCTTGGATTTACGGAGATGCGATTGACCTAAAACTGCCCAGTGATTCTTTTGATGAGGTGATTATGGTACATATGCTGGAACATCTTTCTATGGAACATGGGAATTTGGCTATTAGAGAAGCTTACAATGTTTGTAAACCTGGCGGGTTTGTAGAAATTGAAGTACCGAATGTTATTGTAGCCTGCCAATTATTGCCAGCTTTAAAGCCCAATACACCACTTTGGTACAGGGTGATGGGTTTATTAAACGGCACGACTGGTATAGACGGAGAAGGACAATTTCACCTATGTGGATATTCCAAGGATTACCTGAGATTTAAGATGGAGGAACGGGGTTTTAAAAACATTGAGGAAATACCCGTTGGGTATGGACATGGCAACAATGAATTGGGACACGCAGAACCAGAGTTTGATTTTAGGCTTAAAGGATATAAATGAAAACGTCTTGTATTGTAACTTCCTATAACAATACTTTCCTTTCAGCACATATGACTATGGCGTGTGTAAGACAGATTAATATGAGTACTGATTCAGAAGATTATGAATTAATTTTAGTAGACCCAGTACCAAGTAAGGGAACCCATGTTCCCGTAAGAGATGACTACCATGTTTTGAAAATAGATAAATGGTTAAAACCTGACCCTGACCCTGGTTATGCTGCTTGTGTAAACTTAGGTGCAGAAAACGCAGAAGGAGAGTATTTGGCTTTTGTACAAAATGATGCGTTTGTAATGGAAGGCTGGTTAACTGGAATTTGTAAGTATTTGGACAACGGTTACGATTTAATATGGCCTTGTCAGATACCAAGAACCAGAGCTGATGTTTTGGCGATAGAGAAGCGTGACTGGTTTGACCCTTTGAGTTTACACGGGTGGAGAGATGAAGGGTTGTTTGTTATTAAGAAGAAAGCGTGGGAAAAAGTGGGTGGGTATGACCCGACACTTTCCATTCTTGTACAAAGGGAGTTTCTTACCAGAATGGAAGCATCTGGAATAAAGTGGGCTGATATTAACAAAGTGAGATATATACACTTAATGGCTGGCACAAATACACAACTTATGCAAAGTGACCCAGATGAATATGATGCCAAGATAAAGAAGGATGCGGATAAATTAAATGATTAAAGACCCTAAATTTTTCTGGGAAAGTGAAGAGTTTGAATTACCCTACCAACATGGGCCGCACCCCCACCGCCTTTATATTTTAAACCTGTTAAAAAACAAAGAAGTTAAAACTCTGCTTGATGTTGGTTGCGGTACTGGCCCGCTTTATATTTTAAATAAAGACTTTGGACTTGATTACAAAGGTGTGGATTATTCCAGAACGATGATTGAAACCGCCAAGCGTGAGTTTCCAGAAGGTGATTTTGAAGTACAGGATATGCGACACTTAAAAGAGAAGGATAACAGTTGGGATTGTGTAGTTTTAATGCACGCACTGGACCACGTAGATGACTATAAAGCAGCGATTAAAGAAGCCGCAAGAGTTGCGAAAAGTTATGTTTGTATTATTCTATGGCGAAAGTTTGCAGTAGAAGGAACATTTATAAGAGAAGACTGGAGTTATTCAACACCAAAAGGACAGGAGAAATGGGAGCAGCCGCATTATTTACAGGAATATAGCATGGATGCGTTGTTTACGGCTTTCAGGGAAGCTGGTTTGAAAGTAGAGGAAATGGAAGTGGGAGGAGCACTAAACGGTAGTTACAGCCGTTATAACAGTTTATTTTTATGCAAATTGATGTAGGCGCACTTAAATTAACTTCTGCACACCGCAGGAGAGTAATGAAAGCTTTGAAAAGCAACAGGCTTTCCTATGGCCCAATGACTGCTGAGTTTGAGACTAAGTTTGCCAGAATCCACGGGAATAAATACGGGGTATTTACCAACTCGGGGACTTCGGCATTGCAGGCTACGATTCACGCTATGAAGATTCTTTATAAGTGGAGAGACGGAGATGAGATTATTATGCCAGCTACTACATTTGTGGCTACTTACAATGTGATTTTACACAACAATCTAAAACCAGTATTGGTAGATGTTGACTCGAACTTAAACATAAACCCACTACTTATTGAGGAGAAGATAACCAAAAAGACCAGAGCAATTATGCCTGTTCATTTACTGGGTAAACCTGCAAATATGAGCCTAATTACCAAGATAGCAAAAAAATATAAACTAAAGACGATAGAGGATAGTTGTGAAAGTATGTTTGTAAAATACATTGGTGAAGGTGATGTAGCTTGTTTTTCCTTCTACGTTGCACACTTATTAGTAACTGGAGTAGGAGGTTTGGCAATAACCAACGATAAAGAACTAGCGGATATGATTAGAAGTTTAATTTTTCATGGCAGGGATAACCTTTATTTGAAATTGGAAGATGATGATGTACCAACCAAAGAGATTGTAGATGCACGGTTTAGGTTTCTGCACCCTGGTTATTCTTCAAGAGGAACGGAAGTTGAGGCTGCTTTGGGGTTAGTTGAACTTGAGAATTATGGCCAGATGCTTTTTAAAAGACGTAGAAATGCCCTTATGCTGGCAATGGGACTTGGTAATTACAATGCTATGCCATTTAGTTACTATACAGAACCGCACTCTTTTATGATGTTTCCAATGCTTGTAATAGCTAGGGATAAGTTAATGATGTTTTTAGAGAAACAGGGTATAACGACAAGAACTTTAATGCCGCTTATTAACCAACCATATATAAAAGCTAAGGGATTCCCAAAAAGTGAGGACATATTGAAACATGGTTTACTTATGGGTTGCCACCAGCATTTAACAATAAAAGATATTAGATATATTATTCGATCTATAAAGGAATTTTATGATTGACCCAAAAGATACAACGATTATAATACCCCACCTAGGCGGGACTTTTGAGGCTGAGATGGCTTTGGATGAATGCCTGACTTCTTTAAAAGAAACCGTACCAGATATTAAAGTATTGGTTGCGGTAAATGGAACAAGGTGCGTAAAACACAGAGACAGTGATTTATTCATAAAGGAACAGGGACAGTGTAAAGCGACAAATGCCGCAGTTGCCACAGTTAATACCCCTTGGATATTTGTGACTAACGATGACATGATTTATGCCCCAGGCTGGTGGGAGCAATTAACTATAATACAGGGAAACGCATTTGAACGAGATACAAGATGTCTTAGTCCAAAATTGATTGAGCCAAGGGTTGGAGCGCCCACATTTGAAGTACAGCCATTTGGTGGAGCTGGTGGGGATTTTGATAAAGAGGCGTGGTTAAAGTTTGCTGAAACTTATCCTTACACGACAGAGCCATTAAGAAGTGGTTTTAATCTACCGTTTTTAATCAGTAAAGAACTGTGGGACTTGATTGGCGGGTATGATATTAACTACGACCCTTGGGGTAGTAATGGAGATTCCGATTTGGAATACAAGATAAAGTTAGCGGGAGTACAACCTCACCAAAATGTGAACTGCCCTGTTTACCACTTTAGCCAAACTTCGGGTACATTTCACCCAGATAACGACGCAGCCAGATTCAGAAACTACGCCTATTTTAAGGAGAAGTGGGGATTTGATAGGACTGATGATGGGATATGGGAAGCGACATTTGAGATACCCGAACCACCTGAGAGGATTTATACACCATGGTGGAAGAACCATTATGGTGAGAAGAAACCTTTACTTCGAGGTATGCGTTTAGGGGAGGCGATTGGTGATTAAGATAAACTTTGTAGGTTCGTTTACCACAGGCATGGTGGGAGAATCCGCCGACGAAACTCATCTAGCCAATGAGTTGGAATATATGGGGCATGAGGTTAATAGAATACCACGGGATATTTGGAAGGCCTTTGTAGATGGAGCAGGACATTGGGCTGGAATAACCGATAAGTTAAAAGCAGATGTAAATATAATTTGTAAGTGGCCGCACTTTGATAGTGAGGATTATGTAAACGTATTACGTTTTAGAAGTGAAGCACCTGTTTTTTACTGGGTATGGGATTTTATGCAGAACGAAGATTGGCATATGAAGATGGTTAAAGCGTGTGATCTTTATTTGAGTAACGATATTTATAACGGTACATATGAAGGGACAAATCTTTACTACTTTCCTTTTGATGTTTCCGATTGCAATATAGATAAAGTTATTGGACAGGAAAAGAAATACAGAGTTAGCTTTTTTGGTACATGGTTGGGGCAAGGAGACAGGATAGAATGGCTGACTGAGATTAACAAGGAAATTCCCATAACGGTATTTTCGTGGAACCATGAGGAGTGGGCTAAACACGGGTTTGAGGCTTATCCTGCCGTGTGGGGAAATGACTTTGCCCAGAGGGTAGCGGAGACCAAGATAATTCTAGGATTTAACGTAAACGACCATTGTTGGGGATATTGGTCAAACCGAGTGGGTAAAGTTTTATCTACGGGCGGGTTTCTGTTACAGAGATATGTGCCTGGTATGGAATTGTTTTTAAGAGATGGAGTGGAATACTTCTCAACCATAGAGGAAGCTAAGAAAAAGATTAACTTTTACTTGGAACACAATACAAAGAGGGAAGAGATAGCCCAGCGAGGATATGAGATTGGTAGGGATAGGTTTACTTCCAGAGCGAGAGTAAGAGAACTTTCTATTCTAATGGAACGATTTAAGAAAGGTGCGTTTGATGGATATTTTGAACCAAGAGGATAAGTGCTGGAACGTAAAGTATATAGGGCTTTTTAACAAAGAGTTAATCCATCGGCCTTTGGATATGGAAGGTGCGCATTCCGAGCATGGAGAAAATAATATTATTGATTCTGTTTTTTCCGTTGTTCCCCCACAAAATAAAATACTTGTAGACGTAGGAGCATACGGAGCTACAAGTTCCAACACCTATAAGTTGATTGAACAGGGCTGGAGAGGAATACTAATTGAAGCCAGTTCAATTCAAGTACCTGAGATTAGGGAAACATTTAAAGATAATAAAAATGTTAAAGTTTTAGAGGCTTTTGTAACACCCAAAAACCTAGAAGAATTAATAGACCCTTTTTTTCTTCCACCTAACTTTGATTTTCTTTCCATAGATGTTGATTGTTTTGAATATGAGATATGGATGAATTTAAAGGAATACCAGCCTAATTTGATTTGTGTGGAAATTAACCAATTGGAAACCAATTTTGATGTAATTGATTATGATCCTTCTTATTCACTCTGGAAATACCGCAAACAAAGAGAAGGATATGGCGGGGTAACAGTTGGCCTTATGAATAAACTGGCCAAAGAAAAGGGTTATGATTATTTATGTATGGATGTTTCTAATGCTTTTTATATAAGGAGGGACTTTGGATCCTAACCAATTATGGTTCTCGACCATTGAAACAGATACCTTATGTAGAGGAGGGGGCAACGGACCTGCCCACCCATCCCAACTTTACGCTATTAAAAAATATGTGGAACCTGACATGGAAATTTTGGATTATGGTTGTGGTAGTGGTACTACTTGGGAAGCATTAAAAACTGAGCTTGACTGGAACCCAAGACAATATTTAGGTGTAGACATAATACCTAAGAATATTGAGTGGTGTAAAAAAACCTTCCCTGAAACCAATTGGAAAGTAAACCCTAGTATCCACAAGATAAACCAGCCTGACCACCTTTATGATGTAGTTTACTCCAGACACGTTGTTGACCATATGAAGTCTTTTGAAGAAGCTATGGATGAGCATTGTCGGGTAGCCAAAAAGTTAGTGATAGTGGTTCTTTGGTATTCGTTTGCAAAAGGCGACGAGCATGAGATAAAAAACATTGATTACAGACCAAGCGGTGGGGAACTTTACCCTAACGAATACACTAATTCATATTCTAAGAAACTATGTATGGAATACCTTGAAAATAAAGAAGGCTGGGAGATACTGGAAGTAACAGAGAACGTAGGCGCAGAAGTAAGCGGGCGGGACGTAGTTATAGTTTTAAAAAGAAAGGAGGGAAATGAATCTGAATAAACTTGCTCAGAAAGTAACACTTTTAGAAGGTCAGAAAAAGAGTGTTTCAATAGCACAGGTTAAGGAAGTTATGAGATTGGTTTGCAGGGAACTGTCTAAGCTTTCCGTACCTGAACTTGCTGATGTTTTCAAAAAGTATAAAAAATGAATCGAATACTAATGATTCCAATTTGGCACGGCTGGTATGTTGAGGCATATGCCGAGTACCTTATAAGGTATTTAGGGGATGAGTTTTTTATGGAAATAGGGACAGTTCCTTACCCGCCTTACAAAAACTTCCTAGACAGATACCCAGAGACAAGCCCCTTTGAAAGAAGCCCTGACGACTATGACCTTATCTGGCCTATGTGGGCTGGGGCATGGCATGTTATAGACCAAGATAAATATGCACCCAAAGTTGCCAGTGTTTTCTATACACACAGTGAAGGCAGGTATAAAGACATAGCGGTGCTTGGAGCCGCCACCCCCCATGTTGAGAAGGCTTTGGATTTAGAGGGAACCCCTTACCATAGTTTGAGATTCGGAGTTGATACTAACTTATTTGCACCCTACATGCTGGTGCGTGAAGATGATTTATTCCACGCTGGTTATGTAGGGAATCAGGTAAATGACAGACATATGGTAAAAACTGTAGTTGGACCCGTTTCTGATATTTCTGGAGTACGGTTGATGATTTACCCCTCCAGTTGGGTAAACAACGGTGGAGCACTTGACCAATGGGATGGAGAGAGACTAATGAAGTACGTGGTAACGGGTGATAAACGTTGGACTGGTATGCCTAATATTTACAACAGCCTGGATGTTCTTTTAAGAATTGACCAAGACCCAGCATATTCTTTCCCGACGATGGAGGCGGCGGCCTGTGGAGTACCCGTGATTTGTACCGATTCTGGAATAGACCACTTATTATGTGAGGCTGGGGGAGGGATTTTGATTACTGGTGATAGAAATTATTATATGAATAACCAAGCAGATGTAGCAAGGCGTGTAGGTGAAGCCGTAATTTACCTGAGAGACCACCCAGAAGAAAGAAAAGAAATGGGATTAAAAGCCAGAAAGTTTGTCGAGAACAACTGGACTTGGGACAAATACATACCTGCATGGAGAGAGTTTTTTAGAGATGGATTAAGGAAAGCAAGATGATTCCCGTTTTGAGCCCGACTTCAGATGCAAAAATACAGGCAGCAATGCTTGATGTACTTACTTCTGGTTGGTGGGGATATGGCCCCAAGACGCAGGAATTTGAAAAGAAATTTGCAGAGTATGTAGGAGCGAAGTACGCAATTGCCACAAACAGCGGTACGGCAGCCTTAGACCTTTGTTTAAAAGCCCACGGGATTAAAGGCGGGGAATTGATAACAACTGCAATGACCTTTGTAGCCGATGCCATAGTAGGACTGTGGAATGGTATGGATGTAACCTTTGCAGACGTTGATCCCGACTCTTTATGCCTTGACCCTGAGACTGTGGTAGTTACACCAGAGACCAAGGCAATAATTACGGTTAATTCACACGGACGGCTGGCGGATATTGAAGGACTTAGAAAAAAGTTTAAAGGTCTAATTATTGAAGACTGCGCCCATGCCATGTACACACCACAGGCAGGGCATAGAGGGGATATTGCAATTTGGAGTTTCCAAGCCGTTAAAAGTTTACCCGCAGGAGATGGGGGAATGGTAACTACCAACGATGAGAAGATTTACCAGAAGCTAAGAACTTTGACTTGGTTGGGAATAGAAAAGAGCACTTATGAACGAGCTGATTCTAAACGATACAGTTGGGACTACGATATTACCCAAGCCGAAGGGACTAAGAGTTACATGAATGACCTGACAGCGGTAATTTGTTTGGGACAGCTTGAACGCTTAGAAGAAACCAATGCCAAAAGAAGAGCTATACAATCTGTTTACAATGAACGATTGATGAATGTTATTCAACCACCTGTTTATTCACATACGGTTCAGTACTACACGATGAAATGTGACAGACGGGATGAGCTTTCGGATTTTCTGGCAACCAACGGTATAGCTACGAGCGTACATTTTAAGCCTTTAAGTGAAATGACATATTGGAAACGGGCGGTAAAACGACCCCTGCCTGTAACTGATTCTGTCTGGAAGGAACTTCTGACTCTACAAGTACACCACGGTTTAACTTGGACACAGGTGGAATTCATATGTAATAAAGTTGTGGAGTTTTACGCATGAACGTGACGGGGATAATACTTGCGCATCATAAGGAACGGGAAGGTAACTTAAAAAGGATTGTTGATGACCTGTTAGACGGGAGCGTAAAACCTGAGAGAATTATTATGTTT